>ULXV01007367.1_pt1 | contig 12758 bp, 7 predicted proteins | sample 1961601 | NCBI WGS metagenome assembly ULXV01 (sample SAMEA4835847, study PRJEB28245) | human gut metagenome | biome: gut microbiome; material: fecal sample | place: Denmark | collected 2008 | reverse complement strand
GACGGTAAGCCTTCGAAACCGTTCTTATTGCCTCAAGAAGATCCGGATAAGTATGACTATCAGTTGTATTCCTACAATATTCCGGAATTGACGAAAGGCGCTGTAGAGGTCAGCCCCTATGAGATCCAGCAAGTAGCCGAGAAAAATAAACCGGAGCAGGTTCGGTTTAAATGATCGGATCTATTTATATTCGCGTATAAATAAGAGATAAGATGACAAAAGATATTATAGCCGAATCTGTACAAAACGATTTACGGTATTTGCAATTGTTGGCACGGAGTTTCCCGACGATCGCGGATGCCAGTACGGAGATCATTAATCTGGAGGCGATCTTGAACCTACCGAAGGGTACGGAGCACTTCTTGAGTGATTTACATGGCGAGGATCAAGCCTTTAGCCATGTGCTGAGAAACGCTTCCGGTGCCGTAAAGCGCAAGGTGAACGAGATTTTCAGTAATACGCTCCGGGAATCCGAGAAGAAGGAGCTTTGTTCCTTGATTTATTATCCGGAGGATAAGCTGGAACTAATCAAGAGCCAAGAGCAAGATCTGGAAGATTGGTATCAAGTGACCTTGAATCAATTGGTACGTGTTTGCCGGAACGTGTCCTCCAAATACACCCGTTCGAAAGTACGTAAGGCTTTACCCAAGGAGTTCTCTTATATTATTCAGGAGTTATTGCACGAGTCTTCCGTAGAGCCGAATAAATCCGCTTATGTGGATCAGATTATTTGTACGATCATCTCCACGGGACGTGCGGACGATTTCATTATCGCTATGTGTAACTTGATCCAACGGTTGACAATCGACCTGTTACATATCATCGGCGATATTTACGATCGGGGTCCGGGCGCTCATCAGATCATGGATATCCTTTGCGATTACCATAATTTCGATGTTCAATGGGGTAATCATGATATCTTATGGATGGGAGCCGCTTCCGGTAATTTGGTAAGTATCGCCAACGTGATTCGTATGTGTTTACGCTTTGGTAATATGGCTACCTTAGAAGATGGATATGGCATCAATCTTTTGCCGTTGGCCACTTTCGCGATGGAGGCGTACGGGGATGATCCTTGCGCGTTATTCATGCCGAAAACAAAGTTCGCCGATAATGCAATGGATGAGAAGACCACCCGTTTGATCGCCCAGATGCACAAGGCGATTACCATCATCCAGTTCAAGCTGGAGGGTGAGATCATCCGCCGTCGTCCGGAGTTTGAGATGGATGACCGGATGTTGTTGCACCATATCGATCTGAAGCGGGGAGTGGTTCATATCGAAGGAAAGGACTATACGCTTAAAGATACCAACTGGCCTACTTTAGACCCGAAAGATCCGTATCGTCTTTCTATTGAGGAGGAGGATTTGATCCGAAAGATCTTGCATTCTTTTGAGAGCAGCGAGAAGATGAAAAAGCATATGCGTTGTTTCTTCCGGCATGGGGGAATGTATCAGGTTTGTAATTCCAATTTACTGTTTCATGCCTCTATCCCGATGAATCCGGATGGGACGTTTAAGTCAGTACGTATCTTGGGGCAGGATTATAAGGGCCGTGCTTTGTTGGACCGTGTAGACCAACTGATCCGTACGGCTTATTTCAAGACCGGGGAGCAGGAAGAAGTGGAATATGCGCATGATTATATCTGGTATCTTTGGGGCGGCAAGGACTCCCCGTTATTCGATAAAAGCAAGATGGCTACTTTCGAGCGTGCCTTTATCGAAGAGGCCGAGACTCATAAGGAGGAAAAAGGCGCTTATTATACGTTACGAGAGCAAGAGGAAATTTGTGATAGGATATTGGATGAGTTTGGGGTGACCGGTATGCATCGGCATATCATCAACGGACATGTCCCTGTCCGTTCCAATCAAGGTGAGAATCCCATCAAGGCGAATGGCAAGATGTTGGTAATCGATGGCGGTTTCTCCCGTCCGTATCATTTGGAAACCGGTATCGCGGGCTATACATTAGTATATCACTCCCGTGGTTTCCAGCTTGTGCAACACGAACCCTTCGAATCCCGGGCGAAAGCGATCGAGGAAGGCTTGGATATCAAATCCACCACGATCGTGGTAGAATTAAGCTCCCATCGCCAGATGGTGAAAGATACGGATAAGGGTGCGGATCTTCAAAGCCAGATCAAGGACTTGGAGAAACTTCTTTACGCCTATCGGAATGGGTTGATAAAGGAGAAGGAGAGGATGGAGAGATAGATTTTAGCGTAGTCCGTCCAGAACTATAGACAAGGATAAAGGGAGATTGACAAATTGACATTTTGTATTTTAAAGTCCCGAAGAATCGATTTTTCCGGGCTTATGGGCGTAAGGCTTCCGAAATTGAATGAAAATAATGGCAACACCTTGTCTTGTAGATGTATATCGTTTCCCTCCCTTTTCTTCCAGCGAAAAAGAGAGCCTCTATTTCTTGCTTAACAAGTAAAAGGAGGCTTTTTTATTCGGAAGTGATTGGTTTTTCATTCGGAAGTGATGCGAATCACAGTCGGAAGTATGCTACAACACTACCGTAAGTACCTTATAATACTACTGTAAGTATCTTACAACAGGGTTGTAATCGAGGGAAAAGTACTCTTTTTCTACCTTAAAACCACTAAAGAAACGATTTTCTCCTTATTTATGTTTGTAGATGAGCCTGTCGGGGAAAAGGATGTGTCACTATAAGTGGCTTATCGAAATGAAAACGTCACTCTTTAGGTTTATCCGTTGACATTTATTTTGATCTACCGAAAGACCTCCTGTTTGATTTTCCTTACTTTTTTACATAATCATAGTTTATTTTAAAAAATTAAGTTACATTTGCCATGGAAATTCTCAATTGTATTTGTGAATTAAATGATCGTTAACCTAAAAATTAAGTAATTATGCAACGAAAGAAAATCTTTGATTCTTTCAAACACTGGAATGTAGCCATACTTTCCGTGTTAATGTCTTTTTGCATGACAGCCGCTTTTGCCCAGTCAGGCGCTGTTAAAGGAAAAGTTCTGGACGAACTAGGTGAGCCTATTATCGGGGCGAATATCGTGGAAAAAGGTACTACCAACGGTACCATCACTGATATTGACGGTAACTACACCCTTAGTGTGAATGACCTGAAAAAAGCAATTCTCCAAGTGTCTTTTATCGGTTACAACTCGGTAGAGGAAGCTGTGAAAGGGCGCTCTGCCGTAGATGTTAAGCTTGGTGCCTCTGTCGTGAATCTGGGAGAGGTTGTAGCTATCGGTTATGGTACGCAGACTCGTAGGGAGATTACCGGTTCCGTAGCGAACATTTCCGAGGAAAATTTTAATAAAGGAGTGAATCGTGACGCGTCCGACTTGCTGCAAGGTAAGGTAGCGGGTCTGACTATTACGTCTGGTTCCGGTGATGTAACTCGTAGTTCCCAGATTCAATTACGTGGTACTTCTACCTTGCAGAACGACCAAGGCCCGATGATCGTGATCGATGGTGTTCCGGGTGGTGATATGTCTACTGTATCACCTTCGGATATTGAGTCAATCTCTGTATTGAAAGATGCTTCTTCTGCCGCTATTTACGGTTCTCGTGCCGCTGGTGGTGTAATCTTGATCACAACGAAGAGAGGTTCCGGTTCCAGAACCCAGATCAATTATGATGGTTATCTTACCGCCTCTACCATTGCGAACAAGCCCGACATGTTGAACGCTTCTGAGTGGCGTGCCGCTAATAAGGCGTTGGGTAAAGATATCTCTACTTATGATAAGTACAACTCGGACACGGATTGGTTCGATGAGATGACTCGTGTAGGTGTTTCTCAACAACACGCTCTTTCTTTGTCGGGTGGTTCTTCTAAGAGTAATTATCGTGCTTCTTATACTTTCTTGGATCGTAACGGTGTGGCTCGCGATAACTACATGACTCGTCATAGCTTCCGTTTCCAGTTCCAGCAACGTGCTATCAACGACCGTTTACGTATTGGATTAACGGGTGCCGCAACGCTGACGGATATGCAGATGCCGTTTTCTGATGACTATATCTTGGCTTACAATATGCTTCCGGTTTATCCGGTTTATAATGCGGACGGCTCTTATTTCACGGATGCCAACCACAATTATGATCAAGGTAACCCGGTTCAGAACCAAGATCAGAACTATAAGAAAGCAGCTAATAACTACTTCTATGGACAAGGTGATGTACAGTTCTCTATTTTGGATGGACTGACAACCAAGGTGAGCCTGTATAAGAGCCGTTTCTCATCTGACTATAGCGAATGGCAAGATCCTCGGAACTCTCGTGGACAGGGTGATACGGGTAAGGCAATCCGTCGTAATAGACTATGGGATCGTAACTTGTTAGAGTGGACCGCTAATTATACGAAAGCTTTTGGCTCGGCAGAGGAGCATAAGGTCGATGCTATCGTTGGTTATTCTTGGGAAAATAACTTGTACGCCGACCAGAAATCGGAGGCTACGAATTTCGCCGTAGGATCGATGGGCGCTGATAATATCCAATCCGGAAACTTGCTGAAGATCGGTAATGTTACTTCCAGCCGGAATGAATATAAACTGATCTCTTTGTTCGCTCGTGCGCATTATAGCTTTAAAGAGCGGTATATGATTACGGCTACGGTTCGCCGAGATGGTTCTTCCAAATTCGGTGCTAACCATAAGTGGGGTACTTTCCCTTCAGTTTCCGCTGCTTGGGGTATCAGCCAAGAGTCTTTCATGAAAGATACGAAGTGGATCAATGATTTGAAATTACGTGCAGGTTACGGAATTACCGGTAACCAAGATGGTTTGAGACCTTATAAGTCATTGGATTTGTATTCAGCTTCTGGTACTTATTATAACAACGGATCTTGGCCGACAGCTTTCCGTCCTTCACAGAACGCGAACCCGAACTTGAAATGGGAGCAGACTGCTATGTTAAATATCGGTTTGGACTTCACCTTGTTCAATAGTCGTTTGAGCGGTACGATCGAATGGTACGACAAGCGTACGAAAGATATGCTTTACAACTATGAGGTTTCTACTCCTACTTACGTATACAATCAGATTCAAGCGAATGTAGGTGATATGAAGAATACAGGTGTTGAGATCTTATTGAACTTAGACGTGATCCGTAATAAGGACTTTACGTGGACAACCTCTCTCAATCTTGCTCATAACAAGAATGAGATCACAAAACTGTCTAATGAATTGTTCTCTACGGGACGTGTTTACGTGGGTGATCCTTGGATTCGCGGTGCTTCAGGTGTGACTTCACACGTAGTTGAGGAAGGTCGCCCGGTCGGACAGTTCTTCATGCTGAAATGTAATGGCCTTGATGAGAATGGTAAATTTATCATTGAGGATATAAATGGTGACGGACAGATCACGGATGATGACCGTACGTATGTTGGTGACGCTCAACCTGATTTGACATATGGTTGGAATAACACATTCAACTGGAAAAACTGGGACGCAAGTTTCTTCTTCCGTGGAACAATTGGCAATAAGGTATTGAACAACCCATTGGCAGCTTACGGTAATAATACATATATCGATGGAACGAATGTAATGGATAACGATAATCTGTTGACATTAAGTGAAAACTCTCGTGTATGTTCTTATTATGTAGAAAACGCTTCATTCTTGCGATTGGATAACTTATCGATTGGTTATACATTCAATACGAAGAAAATCGATTGGTTGGATAAGGCTCGCTTATATGTAGCCGGTCAGAATCTATTCGTGATTACAGGTTATAAAGGATTGGATCCAGAAGTTGAGAATTTCCGTGGTGAGGCTAGCGATGACAACGCAGGTTTGTCTCCGGGTATTGAACCTCGTAACTACATGCCGAAGGCACGTTCATTTACATTTGGTGTTAACTTAACATTCTAATTAAAAAGATAAGCTTATTATGAAACGGAAAACTATATTATCATTTATAACTGGATTGTTTTTATTAGGAGGACTTTCTTCCTGTATGGACTTGGATGAAACAGTATATGACAAGTTGCCCGCTGATGATTTTGGCCAGTCAACGGCCGAGTTGAATGCTTTGATCGGTAACTCACATAATACGATGAAGAAGTTTTGGACAGAGTATATGCATTTGTCCGAATGCTCCGGTTCTATGGCTGTGACTCCGACTCGTCGAGGTGGTGACTGGTATGATGGTGGTCAATACCGGGAAATCTATATGCATACATGGACCTCTCAGACCTCAAGAGTTAAAAGCGCATGGAAAGCGGCCACAGAAGCGATTGGTACTTGTAACGAGGCTATCCGTAAATTGCAGAACTCAGAGATCCTTACCGAAGAGGAGAAGGCTCAAGACGTGGCAGACTTGCGTGGTGTCCGTGCTTTCTGGATCTATGTGATGATGGATTATTGGGGAAATATTCCTTTGCTGACGGAGTTCCACCCTACGGATAAAGTATTCCCGGGGAATTCTTCCCGTCAGGAAGTATTTGATTGGTTGATTCAGGAAGTAGAGGAAATCAAGGATATCTGTCCTCCGGCTACAACTGAGAATTATGGTTCATTTACGCAGGGTGCCGCTTATTCATTGTTGGCAAAACTGTATCTGAACGCTGAGGCTTGGGGGGTTACGTTCTCCGGTAACGCTTATCAGAAAGTTATCGATAACTGTGATAAGGTGATGGCTATGGGATATATCTTAGAGCCTAATTGGAAAGACAACTTCTCCGTGACAAATGAGAATTCAAAGGAGGCTATCTTGGCCGCTACGTTCTCTAGCAGTGATACGGGTAATGATGGAAACGTGAAGAATGAGTTGCACAATAATACGTTGCATTATAAAGATTATCTGTCTTTGGGTATTACCGCTAGTGGTACTTGGAATGGTATTTGCGCTCAACCGGAGTATGTACGTTTGTTCGATGAGGAAGACGCTCGCTTGGACGGTACGTTCTTGACTGGCTTGATGATAGACAAATCAACAGGCAAGCCGATTATGACCGATCATAACAACGAATTGAACCATACGATCGATGTGAACATGATTCCGGGCATGGAATATGATGGAACCAATTGGAGTGCCGTGGAACAGCATGATGGAGCTCGTTGCTTCAAGTGGGAGTTCGCTTCGGATTTGACAAGTTCTATGGGAAATGATTTCCATATTTTCCGTTTGGCGGATATCTATTTAATGAAAGCTGAAGCTTTGTTACGCGGAGGGGGAAGTGTTAGTGAAGCTACCGCTTTGGTGAATACGATTCGTGAGAGAGGATATGGCAATAGCGACCATAATTATGCGACTGTAACTTTGAAGGAAGTACAATTGGAACGTCGTTTGGAATTAGCGTGGGAAGTTTATTCCCGTCAGGATGATATCCGTTTCGGATGTTTCACTACAGGAATGTGGCCGCAATCTAATTGTGAGCGTAAAGCTGATGACTACTTGAAGTTGTTACCTGTATCGCAGGATGCTTGGCAGGTAAATCCGAACTTAAAACAGAATCCGGGTTATGCGGCATTCTCAAAATAAAAGAATCGGATAACTAAGAATAATTTAGGCCATCTCTTACTGTAAGGGATGGCCTTTTTATTGATTTACCATTCACTGTATAACTCCGCTTTTTTGTATACCTTTGCGCCATGAACAAACAAGCGCTACTTTTTTATCCGTTATTAGGGGTGGTTCTTTTGGGGCTTTTTGTTGGGGGGCTGGCGTATGGGGCCGTACCGATTCCTTTGGATCACGTGATGGATATTTTGCTGGGGAAGGGATCTGATAAGATCGCATGGCAGAATATCGTGTTGCAATCTCGTTTGCCTCAGGCTATAACCGCATTATTGGCGGGGGCTTCCTTGGCTACCAGCGGGTTGCTATTACAGACATTGTTCCGGAATCCGTTGGCGGGACCTTCCATATTGGGCATTAGTGATGGCGCTAATCTTGGAGTAGCCGCTATCATGCTCTATTTCGGTGGTACGTTGGGGCAGTTCACGGATTGGCCGATCAGCGGATATATGGCGGTAATCCTCGCGGCCTTTGTGGGGGCTTGCGTGATACTGGGACTGATTATCTATTTTTCGGCAAAAGTGAAGAATAATGTCATGCTTCTGATTATCGGAATCATGATTGGCTATCTAGCTTCTTCGGTTATTTCTATCTTGAATTATTATTCATCTACAGACCGGGTACATGCGTTCGTGATGTGGGGGCTTGGTAATTTTTCCGGTGTATCCTTGGAACAATTACCATTCTTTGGAACTTGTGCGTTAATCGGGCTGTTATTAGCGATCTTGCTGATCAAGCCTTTGAATGCCTTATTATTGGGAGAAATGTATGCCGCTAATTTAGGTATCCGGATCAAACGAACACGGATTGCGATTCTTTTGTGTACGGGAGTATTAACGGCTACAACTACTGCTTTTTGCGGCCCCATTTCCTTTGTCGGATTAGCAGTTCCACATATCGCCCGGTTGATGTTAGGCTCTTCCAATCATAAGATGTTGGTGCCAGTTACAATGCTGACAGGTTCCTGCGTTGCTCTTCTATGTAATATGCTGATGGTGGTACCGGGCAGTAATACGATCCTGCCATTGAATGCCGTTACCCCTATGCTTGGGGCGCCTGTTATTATTTACGTAATCGTGAACCGGAAAAATATTCAATATTTTAATTAGTGGCTATGGAACGGATCCCTGTGATAAAGACAAGTGATTTAAGTATTGGGTATATATTGAAAGGCGGACAGAAAAAGCGCGTGCATGATGCGTTGGATCTGAATCTATATCCGGGTGAAGTGACCTGTCTTCTCGGATTAAATGGAGCGGGAAAGTCTACCTTATTGAGGACATTATGTGGTTTTCAACCTCCTCTGGGAGGAGAAATCGAGCTAATGGGGAAGCCGCTGAATTCTTATTCACAAGGTAATTTCTCACGGCTGGTGGGAGTTGTCTTGACAGAGAAGACAAATGCCGGTGGAATAACGGTTTACGAGTTGGTCTCTTTAGGAAGACATCCCTATACCGGCTTTTTCGGACAATTAAGGCAGGAAGATCGCAGGATTATCGAGGAATCGCTTGCTGCCGCCGGTATCGCTCATAAGGCTTATAATTATGTGTCGGAACTTAGTGATGGCGAGCGTCAGAAAGCCATGATCGCCAAAGCGCTGGCACAGCAATGCCCCATCATATTGTTGGATGAGCCGACGGCCTTTTTAGATGTGACAAGTCGGATAGAGACTATGGTCTTGTTACATACTTTAGCGGTAGAGCAACAAAAAGCGATTCTGCTATCGACGCATGATCTTGATTTGGCGATCCAGCTGGGGGATTGCCTGTGGCTGCAAGAGAAAAAACGTCCGATGGCTTGCGGAACGCCGGAAGACCTGATTATGGGAGGAGCGTTTGAGACGTTCTTCAGTAAGGAAGGAATCGTGTTTGATCCGAATACCGGGAAATTGAATACGGCAGCTCCAACAAAGCTTATTGGGGTTGCGGGGGATTTTATGACTTCTTATTGGGTTGGGAATGCCTTGATCCGGAATGGCTTTAAGCCCTCGTCGGTTAGCGAGGATTATATAAGTGTTTATTGTAATGCTCCGGATAGCCTGCGTATTCAGTTCCCTGCGGAAGAGGGCACGAGAATCGTAGGAAGTGTGTCGGAGATGATCTCAATCATAATTCATAAATCATAAGTTATATATGTCAAATGAGATTACATGGCGGCTGGAAAATGAGAATATAGGCCGTTTGTTGGTACATTATGCGATTCCCGCCGTTATCGGGACCATGGTTAATGCTCTTTATAATATCGTAGATCGTATATTTATCGGACAAGGAGTGGGTGCGCTAGCTATCTCCGGATTGACTTTGACTTTCCCGATACTACTCTTTATGCAGGCATTTGGAATGTTGATCGGTGCGGGAGCCGCTACAAGGGTCTCCATTCATCTAGGCCGTAAGGCGAATGATCTGGCAGATAACGTATTAGGAAACGCTTTCACTTTGACATTCATTATCGGAGCCTTGACGATTATCCCCAGTATGATTTTCTTGGATGATTTGTTAATGTGGTTCGGAGGAAGTGAGCAGACGATACCTTATGCGAAAGACTATTTATATATCGCTATCCCGGGTAATTTGCTGGCTACATTAAGCTTTAGCTTTAATGCCGTGATGCGTGCTTCTGGATATCCGAAAAAGGCGATGTTCACGATGATGATCGGTGCCGTATTGAACGTGATCCTAGACCCGATCTTTATCTTCTGGCTGGATATGGGGATACAGGGTGCCGCTATCGCTACGGTGATCTCCATGGCCGCCGGTGCCGCTTTCGTGATGAGTCATTTTATCAGCAAGGATAGTATTGTACGTTTCCATACGAAATATTTCCGGTTGAAAGGTCCCATTATTTGGAATATATTTACGATCGGCATGTCTCCATTTTCCATGCAGCTGGCGGGCAGTGTGGTTGTGGTGATCATGAACCATGCGTTGAAAGAGAATGGAGGCGATTTGGCGATTGGTGCCAGCGGTATTATTTCCAGTATCGCCATGCTGCTGGTTATGTTGATTATCGGTATCGCCCAAGGGATGCAACCGATTGTCGGGTTTAATCATGGCGCTGGGCATCATGACCGGGTATTGGCTACCTTGCGGTTGTCTATTATAGTATCGACCTTGATTACAGGGGTAGGATGTATCGTCAGTTTATTATTCCCTAGACTGATCGTTAGCGTATTCTCGACGGATGCCGAATTGGTGTCGATTACGGACAATGGATTACGTCTGACGATGCTGGTCTTTTTCGTTGTCGGTTCCCAGATTACGATCAGCCAGTTTTTTCAAAGTATCGGTGTCGCATGGAAAGCGATGTTTCTGAGTCTAAGTCGGCAGGTTTTATTCCTGATACCGGCTATCCTGCTATTTCCTCCGATCTGGGGATTGGATGGCGTTTGGCTAGCGCAACCTTTCTCCGATTTCATTGCGGCGGTAACCGCATGGGGCTTTTTATGGTATCATGTTAAAAACGTGAAAAATAAGGGTTAAAGATGAACTTATGTCGATGTTAATTGTATTTTTATTGTATGTATAAAAGTACTTTTATAGACAAACCTTTAAAAATGAGTTAATATGAAGAAGATTGTATTATTGCTCGCCGTTTTATTATTTGGTGCAGGGTCGATGATGGCACAGCAGGACAAGTCAGCGGAGAAAGCTGCGAAGCAGGCTGAGAAAGAAGCAAAGAAAGCAGAGAAGGCAGCGAAGAAAGCTGCGGAGGAAGCCGAGGCTAACGCATTGTTTGAACAAGCGGTGCAAGCTTTGAAGAATAAGGATTTCGTATTGGAAGCGGATCGTATAGAGTTTAAGCGCGGTAGTTTTGTTTATGTTACTCCGAACACGAACTTCGTTTCGGTGAAGGGTGAGAAGGCTACCATTCAGTTAGCGTTTAATACTCCGGCGGCCGGTCCTAACGGAATAGGAGGTATAACGGTTGATGGAACAACTTCCGGTGTACAGATGAAGACTGACAAAAAAGGAAACGTTATGTACGAGATGAATGTGCAGGGTGTAGCGGTATCCGCTAGGGTTACGTTCCGTATGGCGAAAGGTACGAATAAATGTACTGCCACGGTATCACCTAACTTTAATAGCAACCGTATATCCTTTACGGGAAATCTCTATCCTTCGAGCGAGTCGAATGTGTTCAAGGGACGTTCTATTTAATGTAGATACAAAGAATCGTGAAGGCGGACTTTCTTTCGGGAAGCCCGCCTTTCTGTTTATAAGAAGGATGAGATTGGACTATTTCCAAGCATCATTTTGTACCAGATAAGCTTGGCCGTTCTCATCGTTTCCTGCGGTCTGGATCTCTGTCTCGGGAATCGGGAACATCGTCTTAGAAGCGGTTGGAGCGGATACACCATAGAATTTAGTTAGGTATTGCTTCTCATAATTTATATATGCCGTCAATTCCTTGTTCATATAATCACCTCCCCAACGAACCAGATCGAAAAATCGTTGTCCTTCCATCGCAAGTTCCAGCTTACGTTCCATATGAATCGCCTTGATACAAGTTTCCTTGTTGCTGAATGCGGCGTGACTGGATGGATAAGGTTTCACCAAATAATTGGCGGCAGGCGTTCCGTCTTCCAAATAAATGATATTGTCCGGTTTGGCTGCACGTTCACGGATATCGTTTACTTGCTGCATGGCGGCACTTAATTCTCCGTCGTTCGCTAGGCATTCCGCATATAACAATTTACAATCACGTAGGCATAGATATTGTAAATTCATGGCAGAACCGGGAGCCCAGCCGGATGAATAGGTGGAGCCAGCTAATCCGGCATCCTGTTCCGCTTTGCTATAGACATGCTTTTTGGGTAGGAATACCCCACCGCTGCTTACATTTCGTACCCAATCATTAGCGGGCAATCCCCAATCTTTATAAGGAATCTCCATACGTCCTACGGCGAAATCTAGACGAGGGTCTACGGCGATCGTCTTATCATTCTTAGAGATGTAATCATAATCGGTAACACGTTCTGTCACGGATTTTTTATTTCTGTACTCTCCCTCAAGATAAGGAAGCCCATTTTCGTCTACTTGGAATGAGTTTACCAATTCGTAAGAGGGTTGATAAAATCCGCAACATCCACCGGGGCCTGTGTTATGAGGATAATTCAGTAAAAATCCGTAATTCCCGTTATTATTGGCTCCGACAGAGAATTGTACCTCAAAGATAGACTCTTTCCCATTTTCGGTAGTTGCGTTAAAATTTGCGTCCAGATCATCTTGTAAGGCCAATCTCTCTCCTTTAGGA
>ULXV01000454.1_pt1 | contig 12837 bp, 10 predicted proteins | sample 1961601 | NCBI WGS metagenome assembly ULXV01 (sample SAMEA4835847, study PRJEB28245) | human gut metagenome | biome: gut microbiome; material: fecal sample | place: Denmark | collected 2008 | reverse complement strand
TGACAAATAGAGGACTAAGCAAGATAAGCCCTATCCCGCTCGCAACAATATCAAATATACGTTTCAAATCGTTTGGGTTATTTTATTGGGAAATAATGTCAACAAAATTGGAAATCACATACTCCACATCCTCATCCGTAAGACTGGTGTGTAAAGGTAAAGTAATCTCATTATGGTATTGGTTATAAGCATTCGGATAATTTGCGATATCAAAGCCTAAATTTTTATAGGCCGTCATTATAGGTAAAGGCTTATAATGTACGTTACAAGCGATCCCACGTTCAGCCATTTGTTCTATCACAACATTTCGATATTCCACATCCTCACCAAGCAAACGTACAAGATACAAATGCCCACTCGAAGAATGGTCATCACCAAAATGATCCAAGACCTGCACATCACACCCCTTCAGTCCTTCATTATACCTCTCAATAATCTGACGACGACGATACAGCATTTCCGGATAACGCTTCAACTGCGCAAGGCCAATACCCGCCATCACATCCGTCATATTACACTTATAATACGGAGCCACAATATCATACTCCCATGCCCCCAACCTCGTTTTAGCAAACGCATCCTTGTTCTGCCCATGAAGGGAAAGCAATTGAAACTGTTTATAAAGAGACTCGTTGTCAACCCCATCATGATTTCTCCAAGTCAACGCACCTCCCTCTGCGGTCGTAAGGTTTTTCACGGCATGGAAGGAAAACGAAGTAAAATCAGCGATCTCGCCACACATCTTTCCATGCCATTTGGCACCAAAAGCATGAGCGGCATCCGCAAGTACGATAACCCGACCGTATGCCTTCTGGATATCGTTCGCTGGCGAAAACAAATGTTTCTTGCTCTCTACGGCAGCGAATATCTTATCATAATCACAAACCACACCGGCAAGATCAACAGGCAGAACCACCTTTGTCCTCTCCGTGATCGCATCTGCCAACTTATCATAATCCATCTCAAACGAATCAGGAGCGGTATCCACCATGACAACCTTTGCCCCCACATGACAAGTTACACTTGCGGTAGCGGTATACGTATAAGCGGGAGTAATCACCTCGTCTCCTTGTCCAACGCCCAAAACACGCAATATCAACTCCATACAAGCCGTAGCCGAATTCAAGCATACAGCTTGCTCCGTCTGACAACACAAGGCAATTAATCTCTCAAATTCTTTTGTCTTAGGCCCCGTAGTGATCCAACCGGAACGAAGAGCCTCTGCAACTTCATTGATCTCTGCCTCTGACATATCGGGAGGCGAAAAAGGTATCTTCTTCATAAAATACAACAACACTATAAAATAACACAAATAGTACCTAAACCTTTTGTTAGATATAATTTTATTCTCTTAACAACTTCTGAAATACCCACCCTCTTACACTGTTTGGCATCAACACTTTCACTGTGAAATGGACTGTCATATTAAATAAGTATCGAGGAAAACTGATGATTCTATGTTTATAACGCAACTTCTGTAAACCAGCTTCACTCCTGAAGTATTTCCAACCACCACGTCTAGCATACTGTCCTTCGCCCGAACGCATATATACAAGTACTCTATCTAAATTATTGAATTTGCATCCCACTAGATACATTCTCAACCACAAATAAGAATCTTCGTTTAAATACCAATCCTGATAGTTACCAGCTCGCAACACTTCCGACTTTCGGAACATCACCGCAGGATGATTAACTACATCGCGTTTCTTGATATATTGCATACATGTCTCACTACCTATGGGAACTGTACGTTTACCGATAACATTTTCAGGAGTACCAATAAAATCAACAATGTGCCCACTTGCAACACTCAACTCTAGATCTTTCTCAAACTGACAAAGTTGACATTCAAATCTGTCCGGAACAGATATATCATCTGCATCCATTCGTGCGACCAACTCATGCTTCACATGTTCCATACCATATTGCAAAGCCCTGCCGAGACCTTTATTCTCAACCTCCCAATGTACATAAACAGCCGGAATCTCCATTTCAAGTTGTTTGATAGTACTCGCCAGAGCATTAGGTACAGGTCCATCCACATAGACGAACACTTCATCCGGTTGTACCGTCTGCTTAATGGTCACACTCTCGATAGCTGTTCTAAAATCATCAGGGTTATCGTTCTTATAAACAGAAATAAGTACGCTAAATAGCTTGTTTTTCATTCTAAATAATAGAATACAAAAATTTTCTATGCTTCAATCATTAGGCAATTGAAACTTCAAAATAAAATGCCTCTCTCTTTTTTCTACTGGAGGCAATTGCATATAATCATGATAAAGATTTGTCAAATACCGATCATAGTCAGCAGGTATATAAACGATTTCTCCTTCAAACAAAGCCTCTTTTGGAGGAAAATATACAGAAGCATCAAATATTTCTCCATTATAATATTTTCTACCAGTAGGAATACCTAGAGGGTTACCATTCTTTGAAGAAGCCACAAAACGATCAAACCAATAAACCCATTTTGCATGTGGAATAATTCCGAAGAAAGATCCCATGATTTTCTTAATCTGATATCTTCTCTTTAACGATGAATCTAGAGATACAAATTCAGACAAAGACTTACTAGGATACTGCGCATACAAAACCATAATGGATATAAACTGGATTACATTGGCAACAAAACCTTTCATGGCTTGCATGAACTTAGACTGAGGTACTGAATCTAAAGCAAATACATCAATATATAAACCTTTAGGGAAGGGAGAGTTTTCATTGAAAAGTTCTATATTAAAGGAGTTCTTTCTATATATCTTCAAGAATACTGTTTTCGCATCAGCATCCTTATTAGGATAGTCAAACTCATATTTATCACCTAACCTCCCCTCCTTACACAATCGAATCAATCTTTCATAATCATCACGTCTCATCATTACGTCTAAATCATCATCCCAAGGTATAAAACCTTTATGTCGGACTGCTCCCAAACAACTTCCACCACTGAGCATTAATGTCAAGCCTTCTTTTTCACATAATTTCGCTACATCCCTGTATATATCCAACAAAGTTCGCTTCATGGCAGAAGACTCCGAAGATGTCATCTCATGTAAATAATTCGTTTTATGAGCTAACTCATTCATCAATTCACTATCAGATTTCATCTTTACGGTCTTTTTTTAACATCCACCACTTCTCCGGTCAGGGAAGAAAATATAGTATTCACCGACACAGATGCAACAACACTTGATTTCAACAAGGTATCCTCCGGTTCTATGCCAAAATTTCTCTCCCGCATAGGGGTCTTAGTCCGTTCCGGATTAATACAATTGATACGAATACCACTATCCTGCCACTCTTCACTCAACGCTTGTACAAAATTCACGATAGCGGCTTTAGAAGATGAATACAAGCTATATAATTGACGCCCCCTCGTATAAGAACTGGAAGTAAACAGCAGCAACGCCCCTTTGCTCATTTTTAAATACGGATAAGATTCCCTTGCTACAATAACAGCTCCAAGATAATTCACATGAATACTTTTACAAATCTCCTCATATGTCATTGTAGCCAATGGCTCCCGATTCAAGACTCCAGCCGTATTGACAACCGCATCTATACGTCCTTCCTTATCCATGACAGTTCTCAAAGCATCAGCCACTAGAGCAGGATCGGAGACATCCACTCCATTCTCTGAACGGCTGAAAGAATAGATATGCGCCCCGTACTGGCGACAAATATGGATAATATCAAGCCCAATCCCATAGCTTCCGCCAAAAACAACGATAACCGATGAAGGCAAAGCGGCTATAGTCTTAGGAGTTACCGTTTCATTCTGTTGAGCGATTGATTTTAGCTGAAACAATTTATCCAATAAAAACAGATCTTCTTTGTAAGTCAATTTCATATTAAACTGTTCACCCTTGACTACATACACGAATTCTTCCGGAAGATACTTGTAGACAACCCCACAATCATCTGTCGTTTGAAAACTAACATCCTTTAAAGCCAATTCATAAGCTCGTTTTATCGTAGAACGCTTAAAAGCTTGCGGAGTCTGTCCGTTACGCAAATACTCCCTAGCAGGTATTCCGGTAATATGGTCCGCCGCATCAATTTGAATGATCGTATCAGTCGTCTTGATTGCGACATCCACCGCATTATACGTTTTCAAGGCATTGATACAATCAGATATAATACGATCATTGACCAATGGGCGAACCGCATCGTGGAAAATCATATTCACCTCTTCCTCATAAGCATTAATCGCCGCTAAACTTGAATGGTAACGTTCCTTTCCTCCCTTGAGGATTTTCTTCATCTTGGAATATTCATTCTTCACCAAGATATTCTCTACCTCCTGCACATAATTAGGATTAGAAACCACAACGATCTCATCTATTAACGGATGATTTTGGAAAACATCTATCGTATGTTCAATCACTTTTTTCCCCGCTAACTTCAAGAACTGTTTAGGTGTCGCATCTCCTAAACGTTGACCGAAACCACCGGCCAAAACCACAGCTATATTTCTCATGATGTATAGAATATGAATCTTTAAGATATTAAACTTTGAGTCGCTTGTATTTTATCAAAAGAAGCAGAAAAATCACGAAGCGCATCTTTCTCAATATACCTATATTCTCTATTTAAAAGAATCTCAAGGCACTCCTCATCAGACTTAACAAGAAAACCAGTTCTACGATTCCGGATCGTTTCTTGCGTCCCCCCTTTCTTACGTCCGATCGCAGGAATACCACAAGCTTGAGCCTCTAAATAAACCAAAGGAAGACATTCATCATAATTAGACAGTAACCAAAAACAATCAGCCGCAGAATAATAATAACTCAACTCATCCCTATTCCTTCTTCCTAAAAAAATAACAGATGTAGCTAACCCTTCTCTTTTAACCTCTTCCTTCAACGATTGCAAATAAGGGCCATCACCAATAATTACCCATATATATCGGTCATTTTTTTCTATCAAACGCTTATAAACAGATAACATCTCCGCAAGACCTTTCATCTTTTCTATCCTACTAACCGTAAGCAATATATCTTTATCAAAAGCGACTATTTGCTTCCTAAAATCGGAAGGAATTTCCCTAAATAGTTCTTTATCTATTCCTGTATAGATTACCTGAAATTTATTTGATATGGATTGAAAATCTCCGGCAGAGATTACTTTTTGTCTATGAAAATCACTGACCGAGACAATCTTTCTACAACTCATCAAACACTTCCTATGATAATGTTTCATCCTCAAAAACACGTTATAGAAAAGATTACTCTTCAGGTCTACATTTCTATAAACCCATTCAACCTCCACACCTTGTATGATAGGTACAGTTCTACTCAATTGTTCTTTTGAGAAATATTTTCCTGCTATAGCAGCCGAAGGACACTGATTCAACAAGATAAGATCAAAACCATCCAAATCCATATTTTTCAAGAACGTACCATAATTATACATCCAAAAATACTCTCCATATTTATTGGGTATTTGAATATATGTAAATTTAGTACTTTGGATTGGATTCTTATATTCCTTCGATAATACAGTCACTTTATGACCCAAGTCTACCAAAAGATTTGCATAATCATAAGCAACAATGATTCCTCCATCTAAATCTGGAAGAAAAGCATGGGTTACAATCAAAATATTACACATAAAGAATTAATACCTATGTTTTAAAGTAAAACTAGAGCAGTAACAAAACGGAATAATTAGATAAAACAAATCAGTAAACCCTTTCAAATTCAAAACAAAAAAATAAACAAATATTAAAATAAAAGGAATTTTTCCAAGATATTTATTATTTCTATAAACTGCAAATATAGATACAGATTGAAACACAATAAAACTAATCAATCCAACAATTCCAAAATAGAATATCATACGTATAAATCCAATATCTGTATGCATATAAAACCTGCCAAAAGAATCCATCCATAGCCCGTCTCCTATCACCCATGTCTTAAACAAAGAAGGAAATATATACATTCTAAACATTGCATTTGTCGAAGCCGTTTCCAATTGCCCTGTCTGAGTATATGAATTAATCAATTCAAATCCAAAATCATAGGCTACCAACAAACTAGTCTTCACCTCATAAGAAAAATTCATCACGAATAAAGAAAAAGCACACAACACAACAAACATACTCAAAACCAATTTAATCGAACTAATTTTGATTTTTAATTTCCACATATTAGATTTAAATATAACAAAAGCAATCGCCATTAAAACACCCACTAAAGTTGTTCTTGCCATCATCATACCAACAATAGATATCAAACAAAAAACAAAGCACAAGAATACTTTTTCATATAACATACACTTTTTTTTATCAGCATAAAATACTAACAACAACAAAATCATTCCATGTATTATACCTGATTGAAAAAATTGAGTACCAAACCCTATCAATCTAGCTCCCATCTCTTCAATCAATTTAGTTTCAGCCAAAGACGTATACTTCAATAAATCAGTAAAACACACCATTTTATCCACATCTAAAAACATAACTAATGAAATAATCAATTGAAGCAACGCTGAAGCAATATAATATTTCACAATCAATTCAAAACTTATATCTTTATATAGAATTTTAAAAAGAATCGATATCGTATAAAATGAATACACATTTAAAAGATTCACAATTCCAAATTGCAAAAAAGTATAATCATTAGTACCATTTACAACAGCAGAAATAATCAAAGATATAATAACCAAATAAAACCCACAAAAAACATAAAAATTACACCATTTGATTTTAAAAATACCTCTATTTATAAAGAAATTATATAAAATACCAAAAAGCCCTAATATAACAGAAAAGGTCACAGGAAAGATCTTATAATGTATTTGATACACATAAGAAAACACACAAAATAGCAGAATTATTTTTCCTGACAAACGAACAAAATATAGATACCCTCTATTAGACACATTCATAATAGTCTATCTTTCTTTATAATAAATCTCTTTAATAAAGCCAATGCAACAACAATTTCAAATCGAAAAATATCACCACTAACAAACAAATAACACAAACATTTAAAGTTATACTTTCTTAAAGAGGAATAAAGTACTTCCAATAATTCTCGTGGGTACTCTTTCTTTTTTATATAACAAATTGTACTTATATCTATACTATTTTCGATTTGACGATCCAACTTTTCATCCTTAAACCGTGCAGAAATTAAAAACCTACGACAAGCAGATGCAGTCCGTTTCTGGACATCACTAAATTTATGACTTACTTGCCCATCCGACAATCTATATCTCAACAACGGTTCCTGTATATTATAAAACTCACCCAACAAAGATAAATCAATCCACATCTTATAATCCTCCGCATGAGGATAATCAGCATCATACCTCACCTCGTTATCAATGAGCACTTGCCGACGAACCATTACCGTTGGATGAGCAAAACAAGTCTGAATAAACAATAGATTTTTCAGATCTTCCGATTCTTCTGGCAAAAACAGAGTGAATCTCTTAGCCGTATCTACTCCAAAAAGAATGATTTGCGTTCCACAAACTACGATATTTGGACTTTCCTCCATCACCTTGACTTGCTTTTCAAAACGTGTTGGAAGAGAAACATCATCAGCATCCATCCGTGCTATATATTTCCCTTGAGCCAAGTCCAATCCTCTATTCAATGTATAGATCAAACCCTCATTTTTTTCATTCCGATAATAACGAATTCTCTTATCCGAATAAGCATGAATCACCTCTTCTGTATTATCCTGCGATCCGTCATTGATAATGATCAACTCAAAGTCCGTAAATGTTTGGCTTAAAATACTATCGATAGATTCCCCTATCGTATCTTGAACATTATAAGCCGGCAATACTACACTAATCAACATGCTTTTCTAATATTTTATCCACATAAGGAGATACTTCTAAAATATCCTGCAAATGCCATGTATCCACATAAGCTGATAATTTGCCTGTCGTATTATTTATATAATAAACTGGCTTATGAAATAAAATAGATAAAATTAACCCATGCAAACGAGTCGTTATTACTTCCGAGTAAGGGGAAATAAAATCACAACCTCTCTTTAGAAGATAAGGACGAACAATACGGATAGCATATTCATCAGCCAGACGGTTAACAAATCTTTGCAAAACAGTTAAACAAGTTATTTTTTGCAAGTAATAAGCAGCTCTTTTCATTATCCTCAAAATCAATAAGCAAATTGGTCTTCTTTCTAATGAGGGCCAGTCACGTATATCAAAACCTCTCAAATCATCCAATATGGTAGAAAAATCCATTTCCTTATCAATACGCCTCAGATAAAGTTTTTGCCCCCAAAAAACACATTCTCTGTATTTATTCAAATATTCATCAGATATATAAAAAGCCATATCTGGAACTAACAAAATCTTATTCTTTCCAAAATGCTCTTTCAAAAAGTTATAACTCCATTTATCACGCGCACACAATGTCAAATCATTATGACGAGCCATGACTGCCGCATCTTTCGCTATTAAAGATTCATCCTCATACCAAATAGACTGAGGAAACATTATGATCCGATTATTTGGGAACTGTTCTATTACTCTCAAACGGAAATCTTGACACTCCCTATACAAATCACCAAAATTACCTCCACCATTAAACAGTATAACGGTTTCGGGGTGGAGGTAATTTTCACACCATGAATTTGACGAAGACTGCAAACACTTATATTTTATAGAAGATAAAAACTGCCTTTCACCTTCCCATATCAATATATCTCCTATATTACCATGATAAGGATTATCTAAATGTACATAATCTGATGTTATTAAAGGTTCTATATTATCTTTTATTATCTTCCTTAATTCTTCTATCTTTTCCTGAAAATCCATTATTTTATATTTAAGCCATTTATAATCAATCATTTCAATATCTATTACAGATAAACATTTTTCATAACGACTACAATTTTTCCTCTATCACTTATATATCCCACAAATTTTCCTAAGTTGAACAATCAAAATTTCCCGTTCTCTTCTATCTAAACCGAAACAATACATAACTAAAAAATTCAATACCAACGAGAGTATTCCTAAAAAAATAATTTTCTCTTCATCACCAATCATTTCCAATGGTAAATAAACAATAGGGAAGACAAACGCAGTCACCACGATCACTCTCCCTAACACCTCTCGCAAATATCTTTTAATAGAAAAAGCATAAAGCCGCTTCAAATACCACAAGCGCACCCAAAGTATCAAAATACTCAAAATACAACGAATCTCCAGTACCACCTCTGGTACATACCCTATCCTCAAAAACAAATAACTGACTGGCAGGTTGGCCAGGATCATCACACTCATCAGTATCTGATAATCACGGATCTTTCCCGTGGCCTGTACCGATACCCAAAGTGGACCTTGCAAAGCGTCCAGCAAAGAGAGCAATATCATCAAGCGACAAAACGACACCGTATGCGCAGGTACCTCCCCCAACCACAGCGACAACACTTCCTCACAACAGATATACAGAGGCAAAGAGATAGCGAACAACAGGAAATAAGAGTATTTCGAGGTACGCATGATCAAGTCGATGAAATAACAACGATCGCCTGACACATAGGATTTCACGATCTGAGGATTGAATGCTGTCTGGAAATTACTCACAAAACTATAGACCGCCGTTTGTACCTGATTGGCGATACCCATAGCAGCGTTCACCGTCACGCCGAAAAAAAGATTCAACAAGATGTTCAATCCTTGCGAGGCTCCCATATTGGCTATTCCTCCAAACAGACTCCAGCCAGAGAAACCTAGCAACTCGCAGAACAACCCTTTATCCCAAAAGAAATGATAATGACATACTGCAAACGATCGCCTGCAATACAAATAATAACAAGCCAACACCAAAGCCAGTACGACAAACATCAAGAACCCATAAAAGATCAAACGATCCCATGCGGTCCAAGTCAACAAATACACAATCAACAAACGAAACACGGCCTCAATCACACTGATATAAGCATAGAATGACATCCGCTCATGTGCGATAATGGCTGCGTTATAAGGAGCACGCATGATATTAACACAAGTGCCCAATATCGTAAATTGATATGTAAGTGTCACCGCCCATCCCCTATCCGCAGGATATTGGATGTAGCGTTCCAAAAACCACAACCCAGCAGTCTCCGCAAGTACGAACGTCAGCAACGCTATTCCTAGATGGATCGTGACACTGGCAGAGAACACGTGTTGGGTTGTCACCAAATCCCCACGTCCCAACTCATAATTCAAGAACCGTTGCGTGGAGGTGACCATGGCGTTATTGACAAACGTAAAGAGTACAACTATTCCTCCCACCACGTTATAAATCCCGTAGTCCTCTACCCCCAGCATCTGTAATACAACTCGGCTGGTGTATAGCGTCACCCCCATGATCAAGAGCATACGTACATAGAGGAACAGCGTGTTCTTCGCTATCCGCTTATTATTCTCGGATATTGAATGCATATATCTTATTGAGAATTGGTATCCTTCAAATTTAGAGCAACTGTAACACTCTTCAAATTCTCAAGCGTACAACTTTCTTGATTTGCACACAGCCTTCATACTGCTTGGATAGCCATCAAAACGAACCACATAAAAAGCGTTAGCACTGACTTCGGTCACGCAGTATATATTCAAGGGAATATACAGTATATATCCGGATGCACATGTAGTATATATCCTCAAGAGACAGATAGGTAGATATATGTTATAGTAACCGAATATATTTAGGATCGACCTCTACAGCAGCAACCAACAGACCTGGTATCTCTACGATCAAACGTTTCACACGGGTCCCTCGTATAGAGAGTAAACGACCCTCGTAGCCATCCAGTGGACCACCCTCGATGCGGATCATGCGACCGTACATCGCAGGAGTTAATTCTTCCACCAAGAAATAACGTGGGGAATCATCGGAATGGACAGCACAGATAAAACGGTTCATCTCCGCATGGCCTACCGTCATCGGCTTACGGTAGCCACCACGCAAATAACGATATTGGAGGGTACTGATCTCTTCTACGATTGGATCCATACAGGTACGGGTAGTATGGGCAAAAAGTAAATCGTGCAGAAGAGGAACCTCCTCACGAATCCGCTTACCCTTCCTCTCGACCAACCGCCAACGCATAGGAGTGAAAATCTCAATACTATAGGCCGGGCGTTTAGCATTGGGACGGGTCAAGTCTCGCAATACGAACCAATCGTCTGTTAAAGGATATTCCATTGGATAAGGGATAATTCTTCTAGTCCTGAAAGGATGTATATTTTCTTAATATCCAATCAGTTATACAATAGACTCTTGTAAGTTAGAAAGCGTATACTCTCTTTTCAAGACCTTTTGTTGCCATCGAAGCCAACTTGTTTTACGCTCAAAAGACCCTATATTTAATACCGAGAAGGCATTTTTATAGCCTTTGAGCTATTTTGGCAAATAGGCTACTTGGCGAATAGCATTCGTTTCACGTCGCAAATATAGCAAAAAATAACCAAACACAAGCAAACATCAAGCCTTGTTTGTGTTTGGTTATTTTTCACTACATTTGTGTTCGCTAAAAAAGGAGTAATTTAAAATGATCGATCAACCTACCATAGACCGGATATTGGACGCGGCGAACATCGTGGATGTTGTCTCTGAATTCGTGACTCTTCGGAAACGAGGGATCAACTATGTAGGATTATGCCCATTTCATTCGGACAAATCACCGTCTTTTTACGTATCCCCCTCAAAGAATATCTGTAAGTGTTTCGCTTGCGGAGAAGGTGGAACCGCCGTTCACTTCATCATGAAGCATGAGCAACTCAGCTATTTCGACGCTTTACGCTTTCTGGCGAAAAAATACAATATAGAGATACAGGAACGGGAACTTACCGAGAAAGAGAAACAAATCCGTAGCGACCGGGAAAGTATGCTTATCGTCAATAGTTGGGCGGGACAATACTTCTCTACTTTATTACATGAGCATGTTGAAGGGAAAAGCGTAGGTATGCGTTACTTTGCCGAGCGAGGATTGAGGGAAGATATCATCCGTAAATTCCAGCTCGGGTATAGCTTGGACCAGCGGGATGCTTTATACAAAACCGCTATAAAAGCAGGTTATAAAAAGGAATTCCTCGAGAAAACCGGTTTAGTTATCGCTTATGATAATGGAAACGTGAACGATCGTTTTCGGGGACGTGTCATCTTTCCCGTCCATACGCTAAGCGGAAAGGTCGTGGCATTCGGCGGACGTGTATTGAAAAAGGACGAGAAGACCGCGAAGTACGTAAACTCTCCCGAAAGCGAGATTTATCATAAGAGTAACGAGCTTTACGGCATCTATTTCGCCAAGCAAGCAATCATGAAACAGGATCGCTGTTTCTTGGTGGAAGGATATATGGACGTGATCGGTATGCACCAAGTGGGCGTAGAAAACGTGGTTGCCTCCTCGGGTACGGCGCTCACGCAAGGGCAAATCCGGCTCATACATCGTTTCACGAATAATATCACGGTATTATACGATGGAGACGCCGCCGGAATCAAAGCGGCCCTCCGGGGTATCGATATGTTATTGGAAGAAGGGATGAACGTCAAGGTCGTGCTTCTTCCGGCGGGAGAAGATCCGGACTCGTTTGCCCGTAGCCATAGCGCGAGCGAGTTCGCAGAGTTTATCAGCCAGAACGAGACGGATTTCATCCGTTTCAAGACAAAGTTACTATTGGCGGAAGCGGGGGGCGATCCGATCAAACGTTCCGCCCTGATCTCGGATATTATCCGTACGGTAGCGATCATACCTGATAATATCGCTCGCTCCGTGTATATCCGGGAATGTAGTACGACCATGGAGATAGACGAGCAAGTCTTACTCAACGAGGTCAATA
>ULXV01007595.1_pt1 | contig 12877 bp, 16 predicted proteins | sample 1961601 | NCBI WGS metagenome assembly ULXV01 (sample SAMEA4835847, study PRJEB28245) | human gut metagenome | biome: gut microbiome; material: fecal sample | place: Denmark | collected 2008 | reverse complement strand
AGCCATAGCCGCTGATGCTAATTTCTTCCATTTTTTCATTTTAAGTCCTTCTTTCCCTTAAAAATAAAATATAAGACACAGTACCGGGAGTGTTCTCAGATTCAACCACTATCCCAGCAACTTTATGTAACCAATTATAGCCGTTGTATTACACTTTTGTCAACGAATTTTTTCATGTTCATTGTATACATGAGAATTTTACACATAAACTGATACATTTTTTATGTTTTCAATTTTCGCGTTTGTCATTTTAGTATTTTTGTACTTTCTATACAAACTTTGTAGCTTTTGTGTATTCTTGCTGCCTTTATAGCACTCTGCCTGCAGATAGTGTATAATATAATGCATAAGAATTACTTGCTTTACAAATACAGGCAAGACTATTTATAGAACGAGAGGTATTTATGAACTTTATTGCTTTATTTTTCTTGTGCGTGCGCATGTTTCATTTCATTCATTCCCGCAGAATAGCCTATCTGCTGCAACGCTTTTCCCGAATCTTAGATGAGCGCCGTGCCAACCCCGGCCGCAAGCAGGTCATTATTATCGACGGCAGTGCCACCACTTTTATAATTTACTTTCTGCTGGATGTTTTCTTTCTGTTATATTGTATCTGGCTGATGCTGCACGACAATACCTGGACACCCGGTTTTCTGCTGCTCGTGATTGCAGCACTGGAATCTCTCGCTATTCACGCCCGCATCAGCGGTGCCTACGACGAGGACGAGGAAGGCTTTGTCTATCCCCGCACCTGGGTGCGCTACCTCTGCTTCGGCGAGAGCATGTTTATTCTGCTAAGGCTGTTTGAGGGTGCATAAAAACCATACTTAAATTGTAAAATTGAAAGCAAAAAATCCCGACAGCAACCTGTCGGGATTTTTCTTACACTATCACTATTTAAATTACAAGAGTCTTTGCTCTTCCTCTGCCAGCGGATAGCTGGACTTACCGTTATCAATATCCTTAGCAAAGCAGCGGCTTTCCTCTCTGCCGTAAATGCTGGTCATAATAATACCCTTATTATTCGCATCCGTAAGCAGCAGGGAGTAGCTCATTTCACCGCCCATAGCGTCAAAGGCATCATAACGCACTATCTTAATATTCTGCAGACAGTTCTGCACCTGCGCATGCAGCTTCTGATGCTCATCCTGCAGAGCTGCCAGCTCATTCTGTACAGCACGCAGCTCCTGCAGCGTATCTGTCAGTACGACATCAATATTGGCTTCCTTGCCCTGAGTAAAGAAGTCATATTTTTTTTGCAGCTTATTCAATCTGCCCTGCAGACTAAAGCACATACCCAACGCAACCAACACAATAAGCAACAGAACAATGATAATTGCTGCCGAATGTGTATTAACCAAAAGATTGGCCTGTTCCATCAATAAAAGCCCCCTCATACCAAAGCTTATCTAAATTACCGGCCCTTGAAGGCCGTTTTTTCATCTCACTGTCAAACGTCTGAAATCACACATTCAAACGCTTAGGTTCGCCGTTATGCGGCTTATCCTCATGGCGTCCCTGCTGCAGCACCTCATAAATGCGCTCCAGGTCCTCAGCGGAATAATATTCAATGTGAATAGTACCGCCCTGGCGTCCCTGCTCATCCAGCTTAGGCACAACCTTAACCTTAGTACCCAAAAACTCTACCAGACGCTGTTCAAAATCATGGCAGAAAATATCATTCTCGGTAGGCTCACGCTTAGGTTTCTTTTCCTTATTATCCTTATTTTTAGCTTCTTCCTCGATAAGCTCACGGACAATCTTCAGCTTCTTGCCTTCCTTCAGCTTACGCACAACCTCTTCCGTCATGCGTGAGCTCCAGCCGTTGGCAATAATAGCCTCCGCCACCTCGCACATCTGCTCCGGCTTCGGCAGTCCCAAAAGCTGCTTAGCCTGACCCATCGTCAGCACGCCATTAATAATTTGCTTCTGTACCTGCTCCGGCAGGTTCAGAAGACGCAGGATATTAGTTACTGCGCTGCGGCTACGGCCTACCTTTTCGGCAGTCTGCTCCTGCGTCAGCTTAAATTCCTGCATCAGGCGGCGCAAGCCCTGCGCTTCTTCAATCGGGTTCAGGTCATGGCGCTGAATATTTTCAATCAGCGCGATTTCCATCATCTTGGCATCGTCATAATCCTTAACGATAGCAGGCACCTTGGTAAGTCCGGCTAAGCCTGCGGCACGCAGACGGCGTTCGCCTGCCACCAGCTCGTAGCTTCTGCCCTTTTTGCGCACCACTACCGGCTGAACAACGCCAAACTCCTTAATAGAAGCAGCCAGCTCCTGCAGCTTTTCTTCATCAAAGTTGCAGCGCGGCTGATACGGATTCGTTGCGATATTTTTAATAAACAGCTCCTGTGCAGCACTTGCAGGCTCCTGCACCTTTTCTACGGCAGGACTGGTATTTTCGCCGAAAATTGCGCCCAGGCCTTTGCCTAAGCCGCCCTTCTTACTCATCCTCAATCACCTCACGCGCAAAGTCCATATACACCTGCGCACCTTTAGATTTGCTGTCATAGTCGATAACCGGCTGTCCGTGGCTGGGTGCTTCACTCAGGCGCACGTTACGCGGGATAATCGTCTGATACATCTTGGTCTTGAAGTACTTCTGCACCTCATTCACAACATCCTGTGACAGATTCGTTCTGCTGTCATACATAGTCATCAGCACACCCTCCAGCTTCAAAGCCGGGTTCAGGTTACGCTGTACCAGCTGAATCGTGTTCATCAGCATAGTAACACCCTCCAGCGCATAAAATTCGCACTGAATCGGAATCATTACCGAGCTGGCAGCTGTCAGGCCGTTGATTGTCAGCAGGCCTAAAGACGGCGGACAATCAATAATAACGTAATCATAATTATGCTTTACTCTTTCCAGAGAGTTTTTCAAACGTCCTTCACGGTTCATCAGCGAAACAAGCTCTATTTCCGCACCGGCAAGCTGGATAGTAGCAGGCACCAGGTCCAGTCCTTTATAGGCTGTGTGCTTGATTACATCCTGCATGGGTACTTCACTGATAATCGCATCATAAATACATTGCTTAATATCACGTTTATCAAAGCCAAAGCCGCTGGTAGCATTTCCCTGCGGATCACTGTCAATCAAAAGTACCTTGCGTTCCAGCGCCGCCAGACACGCAGCCAGATTTACCGCCGTAGTAGTCTTGCCAACACCACCCTTCTGGTTGGCAATAGCAATTACCTTTACCAATTCGCTTCACCTCGTAGTCATAGTATATCTATTCTATTTTATCACACTTTACGTGCTCATGGGAAAAGAATTTTTGTTTATTTAATTTTGTACACTGCTCCAGCGCCTCCCAACAGCAAAAAGCGCAGCACGCTTTCGCTTGCTGCGCTCAGATTGTGTATGAGCTACAACTTTTTAATCACTTCTGCAAATTCGTCCAGCGTATAAGCACCATCATGCTGGAATTCCTTCTTCTCGAAAACCATCATATAACGATAGTCACGACCGGCAGCTTCCACAGTCAAAATCTATAGCAAATGACAAGCAAATAAAGCGTTTTTATCATACATTGTTTTTATTTATTTAGAAACGTATATATTAAACTATTTAGAAATATCATTGGATTATTTCTCTTTGCAGGCAAATGGCCGGCAAATAAGCTCAAGCCCATGCAGGTATATATTTCATATATCTATTTGAAGTAGTAGGATCTAACGGCTTAATCAATTTTGCATTTACTGCTTCTTTAATTAACCTGGAAATACTAGCTGCTGACGTCGACTCCAAGCCAAACCTTTCTCTAAGTGAACTATTTGTCATTTGTTCTTCTTCAATATACATAATACAAGAATGTAAATATACAGCCCATAACTTATCTTCTAAAGATAAATTATTGAACTTAACCGCAGAAAACAACGTTACTTTAGTACTATCTTCATATAAGTTAATTTTAGGAGCAGGTAATTTTAACTTTTCACAAGCAATAACTATCTTATCCCAACCAGTGCCAAGTTCCTCACAAATTCTAAATCTGCGCATCAAACTAGCTATTTTCTCATTACGTGATTTTGGTGGGTTATCAACTATACGCTTTATATCTACCAACGGAATCCCTGAATTCGTAATCTCTATTCTATTATTAAATATTTCTATAATCGGCCCTGTACCAGAAACAGAAAAGTCTTGATGTACCAAAGCATTCGCTACTGCTTCTCTAATTGCCAACATAGGATAAGAAACAATTTTTTCTCTAAGCCCATTGTCATCAATATTTTCTTTTGATGGAGTTAAAACTTCTATATATTTAAGCAAATACTCAAAGTCACTTGCGTAACCTTTTTTACCTATATCTTCTCGCAACATACTAAGCCTGTTATTGCCTTCGTATTGAATTATGCGCAAAGCTTTTCTCGCAAGCTTAGGAAAATCAGCAAGTTTATTTGCTAAAAGAATCGCTCCCATATTAGTAACAGAATATAATCCATTGTCATTTTGAATTATGCAGCCATCTTCTTTTAAATAATGGATGATACTTGCTCTCGATTCAGGCTGCGGAATTTTACTTAACTCAAAATAAACACTATAGTCCAAACATCTCAAAACATCTTCTGAACTCATATCCTGTTTTGCAATCAATTCCTCGTATTTTTTATCATGCAGTCTTTTCCACAATCTTGACTGCAAAACTGGATGATCAATCAACTTCTTAGTGTAACTGCCAACTCTAATATAATCTACTTTTTTAAAAGTTACAGGATTATTAACTGCGCAATGAATAATAAGAACACCAACAAATCGCCCATCAATATTAGTAATCTGGTATTCGAAATCTGCATTTGGCGACAACGATCCTCTTAGCCAATTCTCTAATTCCTGGTTTCCCTTTTTTAATGTTTGTAAATTATACTCTGTTCCTACTATTTCATGTGTTTTATCATCTATACCCCACAAGAAATATGCATAATTCCGTTCATCTAATGTAGCACCATTAGCTAATGCGCTGATATCCGCACCAATCATATCCGGGTCATAATTATTATGTTTAAACTCAAGCCAAGGCAATTCATCTTTATACTTGCACAGTTCCCTAACCAGCAATTCTAAATTTTCCATAGCTACAGCTCCTCTAATCCATCTATTCAGATATCTTGAAATAAATCCATTACTTTAATTATAATACAGCTTTTTAAAAATGACAAAAACAAAAATCTAAAAAAAGCTACAATCATATAAAAGCAAATATTTCTTCATGGAAAGAAAACATTTTATCTTTCATATTCTTAGGCAAAATAAACATAACTATTTCAATCTGTCTAATAAAAAATAATCTGAGCATTCTCAAAATCCCCCAACAGCAAAAAGCGCAGCACGCTTTCGCTTGCTGCGCTCAGATTTCATATTACGCTGTTATAAATTATACGTTGAAGCGGAACTCGACAACATCGCCGTCCTGCATAACGTAATCCTTGCCTTCCAGACGAACCAGGCCTTTTTCACGTGCTGCAGCCTTGCTGCCGCAGGCTACCAGATCATCAAAGGAAACGATTTCAGCACGGATAAAGCCACGCTCAAAGTCGGTATGGATTTTGCCTGCTGCCTGCGGAGCCTTAGTATTCAGCTTGATAGTCCAGGCACGGGATTCCATTTCGCCAGCAGTCAGGAAGGTCATCAGGCCAAGCAGCTTGAAGCCTGCTTTAATCAGGCGGTCCAGACCGGTTTCCTCCAGGCCTGCCATTTCCAGATATTCCTTAGCCTCTTCTTCCGGAAGCTCGGCAACTTCGCTTTCCATCTTAGCGGAAACAACGATAACCTCGGCATTTTCTTCCGCAGCATATTTCTTTACAGCCTGTACATGCTCGTTACCGGACGGATCAGCAACCTCGCCCTCAGCAACGTTGGTAATGTACAGCACCGGTTTCATGGTCAGCAGATGCAGCTCGCCCAAAAACTCCTGCTCTTCCTCGGTCAGACCAAGGCGGCGTGCCGGCACACCATCAGACAGGCCAGCCATAACCTTTTCCATTACATCCTGCTCCAGCTTAACCTTTTTATCGCCGGTTTTTGCCAGCTTAACCAGGCGCTCCTGACGCTTTTCAACGGTTTCCATATCAGCCAGGCACAGCTCGGTGTTGATGATATCGATATCGCGCAGAGGATCAATGCTGCCCTCAACGTGGGTGATGTTGCCATCCTCAAAGCAGCGTACAACCTCGGCAACAGCATCTACCTCACGGATATGGGACAAGAACTTATTGCCCAGGCCTTCGCCCTTGCTTGCGCCCTTTACCAGACCGGCAATATCTACAAAGCGCATAGCTGCCGGAACAATCTTTTTGGATTTAAACATATCGCTCAGAACATCTAAGCGTTTATCAGGCACATCAACAACGCCAACGTTAGGTTCAATAGTGCAGAAGGGATAGTTTGCTGCTTCTGCGCCAGCTTTGGTAATAGCATTAAACAGGGTACTTTTGCCTACGTTAGGCAGGCCAACGATACCGACTTCTAAATTTGTACTCACGTAAATCGCTCCTCGTCATATATATTTAGTGCGTTAAAAACTCTGTATCTAATATATTTTACAATAATATGCTTTGATATGCAATGTTTTGACGCAAAATGGCACTCTTCCGCAGCATAAAAAAGAGACAGTCCGCAGACTGCCTCTAAAAATTCAGCAAAAGCTTAGAAATATTCCAGCTCTCTCTTGGCAAATGCACCTGTTACCGGGTTCATGTCAGCTTCTACTTTATATCTTGCAGTAATGAACTCTACATCATAATGTACATTGTTGCCTTCTTTTTCGGTTTTAATGATAATGTTGCTGGCATCGGGATATGCTTCCAGAACGATTTGTCTGATATCCTCAGGAGTTTTTACCATCATCGTGCTGCCGGCAATATTGCTGCCCTTGATTTCTACTTCCTTAACTTTGGCAGTTGCCAGAACAACCTCTACCTCATATTCCAGATAATTATCATTATCGCGGAAGTTCAGAACAGCTTCGCCATCTTCTTCCTTGTATCCATAAAATACAGCAGCAGCAGGAACCTCGGCACGTGCAGCATCAATAACCATCTGCTGATGGCTTTTAGCAGGTGCAGCAAAAGCTACTGCGCTCATTGCCAGCGCAGCCAGCATAGAAAGCAAAACTAATAATTTTTTAAACATAAGTATTCCCCCTTTGAAAAAATATAATCAGCTTACCAGACTTACTGTCTTTCCAAAAGTCTGTTAGCGTAAGCACGCATAGAAGGATTTGCCACAGCCTTGAAATCTGCAGGCGGCAGAGCAAAGGCAGTTGCCTCATCCACGGTATTGGAAACCTCAAGAACCTTAAAGATAGGCAGATAGCTTACTTCGTAGCCCTTCCAGTCAGCTGTATCCTTTGCATAATAGAAATTCAGGCTGTTGGTGCCCTTGGTCATCTTGTCATAATCATAGCCGGTAGCTGCATCAGTGCCGCCCTGCGGACGTACATTGAACCAGCTGATCAGGGTTTCGGCAAAGGGCATGCTCATGCCCGGCAGCTCTGGAACTCTGTCATAGTTTTTATTGAGATAGTCAATAGTATACCAATAACCGTTCTTCACAAAGGAAACGGTATCCTTGATTACCTTGCCGTCACCATCGGTAGTAGTGATACGCTCGGCGTTGATGCCGTTGGCTTCATTGTATTCCGTACGGTTGGTGCGCTTTTGCTGTGCAGTCGGCAGCTTGGCATAGGCTTCGGCAGTCAGCACCTCACGCATATCAATCGTCTGGGTTACAACCAGATGTACAGGATGCTTGTCACTGTTCAGGGTTTCACCCAACAGATGGATGGTACGCTGACCGGGATTATAGGCAAAAGCCATTGCTGTGCAAAGCATCGTAAAAACAAAAGTCAAAAATAAGGTTCTCAAAGATGTTTTCATGCAATTCACCTCGTATGTATATTACTACTACTATTATATCATGTTAACGTCTGCGTAAATAAGTAAATTTTTTGTGATTTTTACATAAACGAAAACCCCGCAGCCTAACGGCTACGGGGTATAAGTTTCGTTTAAACCGCCGTGCGAATTATTCGCAGGTGAACGGCAGCAAAGCAACGCAGCGAGCGCGTTTGATTGCTACGGTCAATTGGCGTTGGTGCTTAGCGCAGGTACCGGAAATACGGCGCGGTAAAATCTTACCACGTTCGGTGATATAGCGTTTCAGCTTATTTGCATCCTTGTAATCGATTTCTTCAACTTTATCAACACAGAAGCTGCAAACTTTTCTTCTAGGTCTTCTGCCTCTTTCGCGTTTCATTGCATAACCTCCCTTAAATTAGAATGGAATTTCCTCATCAAAGGGAACCTGTTGTCCGAAACCACCCATACCGCCGTCTTGAGCCGGCGCAGCAGAGCGAGTCGGATTGCTATGAGCAGCAGCGGCATCAGCTTTACGCTCAATGAACTCGAAGCGATCAGCGATTACTTCGGTTATCCAGCGTTTGTTGCCATCCTTGCCATCATAGCTACGGATTTGCAGGCGGCCTTCAACAAGCGCGCGCTGCCCTTTGGTGAGACTGTTACCGCATGTCTCAGCTTGTTTACCCCAGATTACTACCGGAATAAAATCAGCTTCTCTTTGGCCTTCCTGATTGGCAAAAGGTCTGTCTACTGCAAGAGTAAACTGACAAACAACTTTACCGGTCGGCGTATAACGCACTTCCGGATCTCTAGTAAGTCTGCCCAACAGAATAATCTTGTTCATTGATTATTCACCCTTTCTGATAATCATATGGCGCAGTACTTCATCGGTAATTTTCATAACACGATCAAGTTCCTTAACAGCAGCGGCGTCAGCCTGGAAGGTTACGAGAACATAGATACCTTCATTCAGGTCCTGGATCTCATAAGCAAGGCGTCTTTTGCCCCAACGATCGGTTTTTTCTACATTACCACCGTTTGCAGTGATGAGTTTCTCGAATTTAGCAACAACTGCTTCACAAGCCTCATCCTCAACAGGTTTAACGATGTACATGACTTCGTATGCGTTCACGAAATCACCTCCTCCTTTGGACTTTGGCCCCCGTCTCTCCGGGAGCAGAAGAAGTATATATAGTTATATACAAGCTTAATAATTATATCATTGCTTACGCTGCTTTGCAAGCTTTTTTGAAAAATTTTCCTGCTATTTCTGCTTGCGGCATTCCGGACAATAGCCATACCATTCCAGATTATGTCCTACGATGGCAAACTCTGTTTTATCCGCCAGCTGTTCTTCGAAATCAGCAATCGGGCAATGGTCTACCTCCACAATCCTATGGCAGCGCAGGCAGATAAGACGGTGACGGTGCCCCAATGCATGCAGCACAAAGCCATACTTGCGTGCATCCGCCAAAAAGCTTTTTTCCGTCAGTCCCTTTTGCGTAAAATTTTTCAGGATACGGTAAACCGTAGAAAAATTTATCTCTGCTCCCTGCTCACACAGCTGCTGATAAATATCCTCGGCTGTCAGCACGCCCTCGCTCGCCAGCAGCAGCTGCAGAATAAGCTGTCTATGACGGGTATTTTTTAATCCGTAGCGATGCAGATAATCGCGATAATCTGCAGCAGAATTTGTATCAGTCATCTTTCTACCCCTTCTTTATAAGACAGCACGTATTTCTTTATAAATGATAATCAGCAGCAGCAAAGCCACCGAAACCAAAGCGGTTACACCGCCCGGCGCCGCACCCAGCCAGTAGGAGGTCACAAGGCCTGTGATAATAGCGATAAAGCTCAGCACCATGGCTGCCAGCATTGTCACCTTAAAGCCCTTGCCTAACTGCAGTGCCGCCGCCACCGGCAGCGCAATCAGCGAGCTGATAACCAGAATACCTACCACGCGGATAGAAACAGCAACCATAGCTGCCACCAGCAGAGCAAAGATATAATTAATCAGACGCGTTTTTACGCCGGCAATTTTAGCACCGTCTTCATCAAAGGCCAGCATAACCAGCTGCGGATACAAAAAGTAAACAGCAGCCAGCGACACTACGCACAGCACTGCTACCGCCAGCACATCGTCAGGCGTTACGGTCAGAATGCTGCCGAACAAAAATGCTTCTACATTAGTATGTACCATGCCGCTGCTAATAATCGTAATCGCAATACCGACAGACAGCGAAAGGATGATAACCAGTATAAGCTCCGCATAGCGGCGGAAGCGCTGACGCAAAACCTCAATCAGCACGGCAAAAACGGAGGTTACGGCAAAGGCGCTGATAATCGGGTTCACCTTAACCAGCAGGCCAACTGCTACGCCTGCCAAGGATGCATGTGCCAGCGTATCACCGATCATGGAATAACGGCGCAGCACTAAAAACATGCCAATCATGGGACACATTAAAGAAATCAGCACAGAAACCAGCAGTGCGTTCTGCATAAAAGCGTATTCCAGCATTATTCCGCACCTCCTACATTATCCTGCATATATTCCTGCACATATTCCTGCGGATTGCAGAAATGACCATGTCCGTTCATGACATGATACATTTTATCGGCATTACGCGCCGCAAATTTCAGGTTATGCTCTACCGTGATAATGGTAATGCCCTGCTCATGCAGCTCCTGCATAAATTTGTACAGCTCCTGCTGGCTCTTGACATCAATGCCGGTAGAAGGCTCATCAAAAATCAGCAGCTGTGGGCTGCCCAGCAGTGCTCTGGCAATCAGTACCTTCTGGCACTGGCCGCCGCTCAGCGTACCTATAAGACGGTCACGCAGATCATAAACATGCATCTGCTCCAGACAGCGACGTACAGCCTGTTTGTCCGTTACCTTTAATACTCTGCGATAATATTCCATTACCTCATATACAGTTATCGGAAACTGGCTGTTGAGAGTTTCAAAGCGCTGCGGCACGTAGCCGATGCTGCTAAAAGTATTCTTCAATTCACCTTTTGACGGCTCCAGCAAGCCCAAGAGCAGCTTGACCAGCGTACTTTTGCCGCTGCCGTTTTCGCCGACAATGGCAATATATTCGCCGTCATTTACCTGCATATTGATATCGCGCAGCAGCTCGCTGCCGGATTCATAGGCAAATTCTATATGCTTCAGTTCTATCATATTGGCTCCTTCATTTACTCACGGCAGCCTGCGCTGCCTTTTTGTTGCAGTAAATATTATAGACCTCGCTCGGCAAATATGCAAGTCATTTGCATTTAGCTTGACAAGAAAGTTCGCTGGTGCTATGATAAAATTCGTTATAATATGCAAATCATTTGCGTTTGTTTTCATTAGAATGAGGAGGACAGCTCATGAAAAAGCTCAGTATTATTTTTTGTATTTGCACGCTGCTGCTCAGCAGCCTGCTGGCAGGCTGCGGCAGCAAGGAGCCTGCACCTGCTGCGGACCATAAGCTGCGGGTTGTAGTAACCTTTAATGCTATGAAAGAATTTACTCAGGCCGTAGGTCAGGATAAAATTCATATAACTTCCCTGATTCCCGACGGCACAGAGCCGCATGATTTTCAGCCTACTACTAAAACTATGCAGGCGCTGAGCAAAGCAGACATCTTAATTTACAACAGCACCGGTATGGAGCGTTGGGTGGAGCAGGCAACACAGGCCGCCGCCAATCCCAAGCTCGTCATCGTAGAAGCAGCCAAGGGCACCAACCGCATCAGCCTTACAGAGGCTGATGAAATCAGAGCACACGGTCAGTATGACCCGCACACCTGGCTGAGCCTGAGCTGCGCGCAGCAAGAAGTAAAGAATATTGCCGAAGCACTGGCTGCTGCAGATAAGGCTAATGCCGATTTCTACCGCAAGAATGCCGCAGAATACAATCAAAAGCTGCAGGCACTACTTGTTGCCTATCAGAAAAAATTCAGCAAGCTGGAGCAAAAAAACTTTGTCACCGGCCATGCTGCCTTTGCTTACCTGTGCCGTGACTTCGGCCTGCAGCAACAAAGCATCGAGGATGTTTTTGCCAGCGGCGAACCAAGCGCGCAAAACCTGGCCAAGCTGACAGCCTACTGCAAGGAGCACAATGTAAAAACTATCTTCGTAGAAGAAGCGGTAAGCCCCAAAACATCGGAAACACTGGCGCGCGAGGTTGGTGCCACTACGCAGGAAATATATACTATTGAATGCAGCAACGGTGAGAAAACCTATCTTACCCGCATGGAAGAAAACCTGGACGCTATTTACCAAAGCTTGAAAAAATAAAAAGGCTGCCATCTTAGCAGCAAACAAAATTATATACGCACAGCAAAACGCCGCGGCTTACGCAGCAGGTCAAAGACCTGCTGCAGCCGCGGCGTTTTTAGTTGCAGCATGCATCGTCAGACAGGCTGCTGAAGCTGATTCACTTTTTGTTTTTGGGCAGTACATCCTCATTCTTAGACGAATAAGGATTGATATTTTTCAGCTGCTGATTGGGACGGAAATTATCGCGCGCCGACGAGCCCCAGATAATCATCCAGGTCAGAGAAAAGCCCATCAGGAGCCACAAAACGGCCATAGCCGCCGCAGGGTACCACGAAAGATTGAACCAGTAGCTAAAGCCCCAAAGCAGCACCGCAATAAACCCCCATTCCCAGTTCACTATCAGGTTGGCAATAAAGCAGATAAAAAAGCCTGAATTTATAGTCGTTCTGCGCATAATAACCTCCCTTTAAAAAAAACGGCCGCGATAAACAATCGCAGCCGCAAAAAGTTTCAGCTCATTATAATATCAGTAGCTGCCACCGCCGCCGCCATGATCATTATCAGAAGAGCTTTCGCTTACAGAACCATCATCACTGCTGCCGCTAGATTTAGACTTCGGAACAGCAGAAACGTTGGTGTACAGATAAGTATCATTGCTGTGCGTCAGCGCAAAGGTTTGCTTATCCAAGTAGGCATTTGCTTCGACGGCCTCACGCACGTTGCTCATACCCTGAATAAGC
>ULXV01018028.1_pt1 | contig 12931 bp, 10 predicted proteins | sample 1961601 | NCBI WGS metagenome assembly ULXV01 (sample SAMEA4835847, study PRJEB28245) | human gut metagenome | biome: gut microbiome; material: fecal sample | place: Denmark | collected 2008 | reverse complement strand
TACACTTTTTTGAAACTTGTTTGTAACACGCTGATTTACAACAGGACATCACAAGTACTTTTTGAAAGCAACAGAACAGGAAGAAAATCGAATACACATAATTATATTGCGAGCGCGCATGTATGCGCACGTAAAAGGGTAGACAAGAAGGTTCCTAACAGCACTAGGCAGACTTAGCGCCTCCACCTGTTTCTCGCCAGCCTTGTTTTTAAACTACCCAATAAATAGAAACTACATTTCACGTACAGAAGGCAACTAATCGTCTATATCACAACTGCTTAATATTTAAAATAACATTACATATTTCGAGTTAGTTACATACGTACGTGTAAACCGATGCGTATATATGTGTAGCCCGATGGCACCGTATGTATAGTCCGATACGTACGTATGTATAACCAGATGCGTACGTATGTATATGACTTATACTTGAACTGGTTGTTACTTTTAGAGGCTAGTTACTAAATAAGTTGTCACATTCTGTTATTCATTACTAAAACCGTTGTTAGTTTCTTCCCCTTGCTCCTAAGATAGTTGTCATTCATAAAAACAATGGACAAATCTGAGTGTGCTCGGGTTCTCGGTAAAAGTCAATAGGGTTCGATGCCCTATTGACTTTTGTGAGACAATGGCTTAAACCGTCATGTCCCGGGTTCCCGGTATCGCAAATATAGTATTTATTTGTCATATTGAACTTTATTTTTTCCACAATGATTTTCCGGGCACCTCACCATAATATACATCCATCGGTTTTTTCATTCCTATGCTCATATGCGGGCGTTCATTATTGTAGAAGTCAATCATTTCTGCAATCTGTTCCCTGGCCATCTCCTTATCCTTGAACAGTGACATGCCATATATCCACTCTGTTTTCAGGATGCCGTTCATCCTCTCCGCTACCGCATTGTCCGTCGGATTGTAATCTTCGGTCATGCTCACACGTATATGATGAGTGACCAGTGTGTCGATATAGGCATCGCAGGCATATTGTACCCCCCGGTCGGAATGGTGGATTGTACCGCAAAGATTGCCGCCTCCGGCCTGGTTTATGGCCTGTCCCAGTGCCTGTAACGTATATTCGGCATGCAGACTGGGAGAGAGCACCCATCCTAAAACGGCATGTGAGTACATGTCCGTTACAAGATGGAGGTAGCATACGCCCCCTTCAATCCAGATGTAAGTGATGTCACATACCCAGATATGATTCGGGTATTGTGCCGTTACCCCCTTTATCAGATTCGGATACTTCTTGTAAAGATGGTTGGAGTCCGTTGTATGCCTGGGTTTCTTCGGGGACAGCATAAGATGTTCCGAACGCATCAGATGAAGGAAGGCATCCCGGCCCCCGGTTATCTCCCCTCCATAAAGGGAGCGGAGCTCATGATATAATTTCAGCGCGCCGATACCGGGGTCCTTTGAGCGGTAGGAGCAGATGGTATCCAGGAGGGCCGTCCTGATCTGCTGACGGGACAAAAGATTTTTTTTCTTTTTGTAATAGGCCTGGGAGGACATGCCAAACAGTCCGCAAAGAGTTTTCACGCTGAGGTGGGGAAACTCTTCACGAAGGCCGGTAACTATTTGGCACCATCTTTTTTTAAGATGGAAATCCCTTCTTCTTTTTCAGTGAGTTCAATCAGTTTCTGGAAAGCATGGGAACGGAGCTTTTCAAGTTCCAACGCCTTTCGAAGACGCAAATTTTCCTCTTCAAGAAGTTCTTCTTTAGATTTTGGATTCTTTTTCATTTGAAGCTCTGACAGAAGTTCAGGGGACAAAGATAGTAAATCCGAATCAATAGGGTAGCACTTTAGCCAACGGAGAATGTAAGTATGGCTGGTTAAACCCCATTTCTTGGCAGTAGAAATCATTGACATACCGCTACTGAAGTAATCACGGAGAACTTCCAATTTGAAAGTCTCAGAATAAATCTTACGAGATAATTTAGACATAATCTTTCGTCTTTTATGTCTCTAAAAAGGTGTCAACCTAAATCCGTATAAGACAATAACCAGATGCGTACGTACACATTTTAAATCACGATGCATGTTGCATAAAGACCTTGATATTTTAAAAAAACATCAAAGTCTTTTTCAAAAACATCAAAGTCTTTTTAGAAAAGCTCGGCATGTTTTTTATGTAAGAGCAGATTACACCTCTCCCCACCAAGTCGGTCATTACTTCTTTCCCGTTCATCCTTACATTTTTATCAAAACATGCGAATAATCAGCCGGTTAATAATGAAAGAACATCCCCTCATCCTCCCTTCAGCCGTGCTTCCCAAGTCCCTTCACAATCTGCCTTCAGCCTTTGTCTGTCGGAAGAAGTTTTACGAATGAAAGGAGGCTGAAAGAGTGAGAACAAGACATCCATTCATTAGCGGAGCCTCATCAACAGGGCGTTTTAACGAATAATGAAAGGAGAAAGGAAGGTACGAAACGAAGCAATCCGCATAAGAATTGAAGCAGTGCCAAGAGTGGTTAACAATAACACACTGTCTGAAGATAAGAGTTTTATTGAAATGGGAGTGTATCAAAACTAAACCGGCCTATCCAATCTCAGCTGTAGGGGCAGGGGTTGCCTGCCCGAAAACACAAAGTAAACTGTTTTCGGACGAGCAAACCTCGTCCCTACAAACTAAACGACAGCATTATCCACGTTTTGACACACTCCCAAAGAAAATATCAAAAGGCAATTACCCAGCCATACAACTTACCAGTCTAACTGCGACTAACCTGCAATCCTTTGTCAGACAATGTCATATCAACAAAACGAGCACAACTGTTAGGCGGATTTTGAGTCAATATTGCTCTGATTTTAACGGCAGCTTCGGGGTCTTTGGCTACCATATAAAGATAACCTCCTCCACCTGCTCCAGGCAACTTATAACCTAAACAGTAATCATCAATCTTACGAATGATAGCCTCAACCGACGCAGGATTAGTTCCCGAATCAAGAGCCTGATTCTGCTTCCAGCTTTTACCCACCAAACGCCCCATTTCATCGAAGTTTCCACGTTGGATAGCTTCATATAAATCAAATGCATGACTCTTCATGCTTCCCAACAGTGCAAGATGTTCTGTAGAGTTAAGGAACATACTACGTACAATCTCAGCCAAAATTCCCTTAGCAGTGCGAGTGATACCGGTATAATACAACAGATGACACTTCTGATATTCACTACCCGTAAACAAATAATCAGGCAACCAACGAACCAACGGACTTTGCTCCATACCGGCATGAGTTTGAAGAAGCTTAACACCACGAAGGACACCTCCATATTGGTCTTGCCAACCACCTCCCGTAGTAAGCAATTGTTCCAAAATCAGAGTACGGTTGCATATTTCATTCTTATCCCACTTCAAGCCACAGAAATCGGATACCGCGCCAAGCACCGTAGAAGCTAAAATAGAACTAGTACCCAAACCGGAACCTGCAGGAATAGCCGACAATAACGTGATTTCAATACCTGAGCCAAACGCCTTGAGCTGCTCCTCCAATGTAACATAAACATCTGCCGAGAATTCCGGCTGGAAACCGGCCAGCACCAAAGCCGCTTTAGGAATAGAAAAAGGAGAACCAACTTGCATAAAGTCACTCAGTTCTTCATAGGTAGTAACAGTTTCTATTGCTCCCAAGTCTATAGAACGTAAAATAATCTTATATTCTTTACAAGGCTTTACATAAACCTGCAACGGAGGCTGTCCATTCAGTTCAATAGCAATATTCACTACATTTCCGCCTTCATTCAAACAATAAGGAGGAGTATCTGTCCATCCGCCTGCCAAATCAATACGAACCGGACTCCTTCCCCATACTATCTGATCGGAATAAACCGATAAATGAGGCTGCTGTTTTTTTGCCAATGCAGCTGCCGTCAAACCTTCACGCATCAACCCAAAGGCCCTTCTTTCATACTCCGTATAGGTTTTACCACTGAACTGCTGCACCCTGGCCCGAAACATATTGTCGCTTATCCGGGTCATCAATGGCTCAGAAAGCGGCAATGCATCCGGCAATTCCAAATGATGAATGGCAAATTCATGAGCAGCATCATCCAAATTCAACTGATAAAAAACACTACGTTCATAATTACGAGCCAACACAGGCCAGTTCATAACCCGAAAGGAATCACGCTGGGCAGCCAAACGACGAAGATTGGCATAAGCGGAAATCTCATCGGCCGACAACCGGCGAGAACGTTTCCATATTTCCTTACCTTCCTGAAGTTCGGGTTCGGAAATCATCCAACGCATTACCAGCCCCAGCTCTTCTATTGTAGAGCAAACAGGAAACAAACGGGCAGCCTGCAAATCGTGAGCACCGTCTATCTCTTCAACTGCTACTTTGCGACAAGAAAGCCATTCACGCACCGAAATTCCCTGATAAATAGTCCTTTCCTCTGTCAATGCTCCTTTAAAGGTATCATTAAATCCATAGGGGCGAGCTACGTACTCAGCCTCTCCCAAAGGCACCACATCAATACATACCCCCGACGGCACATTGAGTTTCCAGTCATTAGTCGGAACCCCTGTTATTATTGTCTGTCGATGGATGTTCCACTCCTTGCCCACACAGCTGTTTTCTATCCAGATTTCAGAATTGTCAGCAGTAAGACGATATGCGACATCAGCATTCTGCACAAACATAGCCGGATGAGGTTTCACCTTACGATGCATGATTTCACGCTGGTCGTTCACCAAATTCTGAACAGCCAACGTGGAAGAGATTAATTCCCTGCTTGTTCCATAATGATAAAACTCACCTCCGGGCAACGGCAGGATAGCCACACTCAACCCATTCAATTCTTCATCTGCAATACGCGGATGTTCACCCAAGGTCAGTCCGAACTCGGAATACATATCGTAATATGAGAGTTCACCTCCTTTTTTAGAACGTTTTATCAACAAATCAACAGCCCGATCACTCAGCAACCAAATACCGATATCCATCAGGAACAAGTGAGTTTGCATCAGTTTTCCCAACTCCTCGACCGAAGGTTTCTGAAGCATAAAGTCCAATTTATCGGGATTGCTACGCGAAGAAACAAACACCCCGTGATTCTTTGCCAAATTGGGGTCCACCCAAAGCCCATAGCACACAACATCAACATCAGGAATATCCTGAAGAGGTTGACCCGCACGTATATACACATCTCCGCTGGCTATCAATGTGCGCAGAGAAGCCGGAGCCTTCTCCATTATTTGTTCATATAAAGGAAGCTGAAGTGAGAGCAGATTTTGTTCCAAGCGCTGCCCCCTCGCCCATCTAAAGACAGGAATAGGCGTTAATATTTTACCTGACGGAGCATATCCGGGCAAACGCCGACTCTGTCCGCCGGCATGCAACAATATTCTTTTTTCTTCCCTCAGCCATTCCAAAAAGTCTTTATCGGGCGCAATATGTTGTTTGCATGCCTCAAGCAGCCAAGCCGTTCCTCCTCCCGACCCCAATTTACTACCAATAGGATCGGAAGTACAAAACCATTCATCACGATCAGCCTTTTCTATATCATAAAAAAATTCCACCAAATTAGGAGGAAGCGATAAAAGTTTTTTCATAATGCATCTTTGTATTTATAATACGCAAAGATGCTGATTTTCCCCTAACGAGCCAAGCAGAATAAGAAAAATTTAGTCGTTAAAAGCAAATACACGCTCATCCAAAGGCATCACTTCTTTCGATCCGGGCCGGGTCACAGGAACTCCGAAAGGCATCTGTGCTATTAACTTCCAATGCAAAGGCAAATTCCATGCTGCACGCACTTCATCATCTACCAACGGATTATAATGTTGCAGAGAAGCTCCCATTCCGGCATCCTCTAACATAGTCCAAATGACAAATTGATGCATAGCATCGGCCTGCTCCGCCCAAACAGGGAAATTATCTTTATAAGTGGGAAACTGTTCCTGCAAAGCATGAACAACAGACATATCCTCAAAATATAGAATCGTTCCATATCCACAAGAAAAACTACCATCTATTTTCTGTTCCGTTTTAGCAAAAGCTTCCGCAGAAATCCGCTTACGCAAAGTATTTTTTACGATATTCCACAACTTTTGATGAGCTTCACCTGTTAATAAAACAACACGTGTGGTTTGTGAATTGAATGCTGAAGGGACATATTCGACAGCAAAACGAATCAAATCCAACAATTCTTTTTCAGACAACGTGGATTTATTGTCTATCTGATAAAAAGTACGGCGGCTCTTTATAGCATCCTTGAATTTCTTTGTCATATTTAGCATATTTATTATGAGTTATTTTACCTATATAAACAAGCATACAGCAAAAGAAGTTCACTTTCTTTGCTTTTTTCAATACAATCAACTATTTTTGTTAGCTAATTATTAACATTATAAACAACACATTCAATGAAAGATTTTCTTAAATTTACATTGGCTAGTTTGATAGGCGTCATTTTAGCAGGTATAGTGCTCACCATACTGGGCCTTATCACAGTAGTAGGCATGGTAGCCTCATCAGACTCTGAAACCATAGTAAAAGACAACTCGGTCTTCGTTCTTGACTTGAAAGGCAACTTATCAGAACGTGTACAGGAAAACCCATTTCAACAGATAATGGGAGACGACAATGGTTCTTATGGACTAAATGACATTTTATCCTCCATCAAAAAAGCCAAAGAAAACGACAAGATTAAAGGCATCTATATCCAACCATCTTATCTGGCTACTTCTTTTGCATCATTGGAAGAAATACGCAACGCACTTCAAGACTTCAAGGAAAGCGGTAAATTTATCGTAGCATACGCAGACCAATATACACAAGGTATGTATTATCTGGCAAGTGTTGCAGATAAGGTAATCATCAATCCTCAAGGAAACATTTCATGGCACGGGCTGGCATCCCAACCTGTCTTCTTTAAAGATTTACTGGATAAACTGGGCATTGATGTACAGGTTTTCAAGGTAGGCACTTATAAATCGGCTGTAGAACCATTTATCGCTACCGAAATGAGCCCCGCCAACCGTGAGCAAGTCACCGTATTCTTAAACTCTATATGGAATCAATTATTAGATGATGTTTCAGTGTCACGCAACATTTCTAAAGACTCACTTAATGCTTATGCAGACCAATGCATGGATCTCTGTCAGGCAGAAGAATATATCAAATGCGGACTGGCCGACTCAGTGTTATATAAAGACGAAATGATCGCTTATTTGAAACAACTGACCGGACGGAAAGAAGACCAGAGCTTAAACAGCCTTTTCCTTGAAGATATGATAAATGTAAAAAAGAATGTCCCCAAGGATAAAAGTGGAAACGTTGTTGCCGTATATTATGCATCAGGAGAGATTTTAGATGCTGCTTCCTCCAATTCTACCGAAGAAGTCATTGACGGTCAGAAGATGACACGGGACTTACGCAGGTTGCGCGATGACAACAATGTAAAAGCAGTTGTTCTGCGCGTAAACTCTCCGGGGGGAAGTGCTTATGCTTCCGAACAGATATGGCGCGAAGTAGTACGCCTGAAAGAAAAGAAACCGGTTATCGTCTCTATGGGGGATTATGCAGCATCAGGCGGTTATTACATCTCTTGCGCCGCAGATTCTATCTTTGCAGACCCGACAACTCTAACCGGCTCCATCGGTATCTTCGGAATGATTCCTTCGGGAGAGAAGTTATTCAAAGACAAACTAGGGCTGGATTTCGATGTAGTAAAAACTAATAAAATGGCCGATATGGGAGCCGGTTTCGGTCCACTCGCAACGCGTCCGTTCAACAACGCCGAACAGGAAGCACTTCAAAATTATATCAACAACGGGTATAAGTTATTCGTAAACCGTTGTGCCGAAGGAAGAAATATGTCAGCAGCAGATATTGAAAAAATAGCTGAAGGACGAGTGTGGACGGGCGAAATGGCCGTCGGCTTGGGGTTAGTAGATAAATTGGGAGGCATAGATGACGCATTAGCAGCAGCCGCAAAACGAGCAAACGTAGAGAACTACACTATTATCAGTTATCCTGAAAAAGAAAGTCTCTTCATGAATCTACTGAACAGCCAGCGCAAGCACTATGTCAACAGTCAGATGAAAGAATATATGGGCAGTTTCTACAGCTATTTCGAAATATTACAAAACCTGAAAGAAATCAATCCTGTACAGGCACGTATGCCATTCGAATTGAATATTAAATAACTTTTAATGGAGAATAACTTTATCAAAATACATAAGTGGCTATACCCGGTTTCGTGGCTTTACGGAGCCGGCGTATGGATACGTAACAGACTATTTGATTGGGGAATATACAAAGAAAAGAGCTTTGATATTCCGGTAATCTCGGTAGGCAACATTACCGTAGGAGGTACCGGAAAGACGCCTCATACCGAATATCTGATAAAGTTATTGAAACCCAATTATAAAGTGGCAGTCCTAAGCCGGGGGTATAAACGAAAATCAAAAGGCTTCGTATTGGCCCAACCGAATACTCCCGTAAATATCATAGGTGATGAGCCATTTCAAATGAAACAGAAATTTCCCGATATCTATATGGCAGTAGACCGTGACCGTTGTCACGGTATCGAGGAGCTATGCAACGGATATACCGCCCCCGGAACCGAAGTCGTAATATTGGATGATGCTTTTCAGCATCGCTATGTGAAACCGGGAATGAATATTCTTCTAGTGGACTATCACCGACCTATCTGCGAAGATGCTTTATTACCGGCAGGACGAATGCGCGAACCCGAAAAAGGCAAGAACCGTGCTCATATCGTGATAATAACCAAATGTCCCAAGGATATAACTCCTATGGATGTGCGGGTGTTGCGTAAACAGATGGGATTATATCCTTATCAACAACTTTACTTCACAACCCTGAATTATGGCAAATTATACCCTATCACCCGACAGGGAAAAGAGTATCCAATCTCCAACATTCATAAAGATGTACATATATTGCTCGTTACCGGAATTGCATCTCCGGCTAAGTTAATCCATGACTTAAGCCCTTATAACGAACATATTAATCCATTGACATTTAGTGACCACCATGACTTCACACCCCAAAACATGGAAATCATAAAAAGCCGTTTCAGACAACTGCCGGAAGGCAAACGAATGATTATCACCACAGAAAAGGATGCGGTGAGACTGTCATCCCATCCATTGCTGGACGAAAGCATCAAACCATTTATCTATGTACTCCCGATAGAGGTGAGCTTTTTACATGACCAACAAGAATTATTCAACTTAAATATAACCGAATATGTTAGAAAAAATCCAAGAAACCGCAGCCTTTCTGAAAGAAAAGATGCATACTAATCCCGAGACAGCAATTATTTTGGGCACAGGTCTAGGAAGTTTGGTACACGAAATTACCGATAAATATGAAATAAGTTATAAAGACATTCCTAATTTTCCCGTATCAACAGTAGAAGGTCACAGTGGCAAACTAATCTTTGGCAAATTGGGAGACAAAGACATCATGGCCATGCAGGGACGTTTCCATTTCTATGAAGGATATTCAATGAAAGAAGTTACTTTCCCGGTACGTGTAATGCGCGAATTAGGTATCAAAACACTATTTGTATCCAACGCTGCCGGCGGAACTAATCCTGCTTTTGAAATCGGTGACCTAATGATTATCAGAGATCATATCAACTTCTTCCCCGAACATCCGCTGCACGGAAAGAATATCGAATATGGTCCCCGTTTCCCGGACATGAGCGAAGCCTACTCTAAAGAGCTTATCAACAAAGCATTGGAAATAGCCAAAGAAAAAGGCATCAAAGTGCAGCAAGGTGTATATATCGGTACACAAGGACCGACTTTTGAAACTCCGGCAGAATATAAAATGTTCCATATCCTGGGAGCTGATGCTGTGGGCATGTCTACTGTCCCCGAAGTTATTGTTGCAAATCATTGCGGCATTAAAGTGTTTGGAGTTTCAGTTATCACCGACCTCGGCGTGGAAGGCAAGATAGTGGAGGTTTCCCACGAAGAAGTCCAAAAGGCGGCAGATGAAGCACAGCCACGGATGACAACCATTATGCGCGAACTCATTAACAGAGCTTAAAAAAAGAATATGCAAGAAACAAATAGAACAGAAATTGCAACCTTGGGGGAGTTCGGCCTCATCAAACATCTGACTCAGAATATTGAACTAAAGAATCCCGAAACCAAATACGGTGTGGGAGACGATGCAGCCGTCCTCGAATTTAAGGACAAAGAAGTATTGGTTACTACCGATCTTCTGATGGAAGGAGTACACTTTGACCTGATTTATACACCATTAAAGCATCTTGGATATAAATCAGCCATTGTAAACTTCTCAGACATTTATGCCATGAATGGAACTCCCAAGCAGATAACAGTATCGCTAGCTGTATCCAAACGCTTCTGCATAGAAGATTTAGAGCAGTTTTATGATGGTTTGAAGCTGGCCTGCCAACTACACAATGTAGATATTGTGGGAGGAGATACCACATCATCAGTCACAGGATTGGCAATCAGTATCACCTGCATTGGCGAGGCTGACAAAGACAAAGTGGTTTACCGCAATGGAGCGCATGACACAGATTTGATTTGCGTCAGTGGTGATTTAGGGGCCGCCTATATGGGTCTGCAACTGCTGGAACGCGAAAAAGCGGTGTTCCAAGACCAAAAAGAAGCCAATCCCGATTTCTCCGGCAAGGAGTACATATTAGAGCGCCAACTTAAACCGGAGGCGCGTAAAGATATCATTGAAGAACTTGCCCAAGCAGGAGTAAAACCGACTGCCATGATGGATATTTCGGACGGACTTTCTTCCGAACTATTGCATATTTGTTCACAAAGCGATACCGGCTGCCGCGTTTATGAGGAGCGTATTCCCATTGACTATCAGACGGCTGTAATGGCAGAAGAACTCAATATGAATGTCACTACCTGTGCATTAAATGGTGGCGAAGATTATGAACTCCTCTTCACTGTTCCCTTGACTGATCACGAAAAGGTTTCGACCATGAAAGGCGTAAAAGTCATTGGGCACATCACCAAACCGGAGTTGGGTTGCGCCCTCGTCACTCGCGACGGACAAGAATTTGAGTTAAAAGCACAAGGTTGGAATCCATTAAAAGAAAAATAATTCCTACTACAAAATGCTGATAATAAGCATTTTATTTATTATCAGCATTTTTTCTTTATATAATATTTGCAAGATTAGAAAACTTTATCTATCTTTGCAACCGCAAACAAGAAACAATGGTGCCATAGCTCAGTTGGTAGAGCAAAGGACTGAAAATCCTTGTGTCCCCGGTTCGATTCCTGGTGGCACCACTTTTACAAAACGAAAAATCATAAAAACCGCTGAAATACAGTTATTTCAGCGGTTTTTTCTTTATGTACTATCCGCAAAAATATGCAATTTGGTGCAATAAAAAATTGCTGATTCGGTGGCTTTTTTTGAGTCCCATGAAAAAACCACCGATATGTACCATACTTCACTTATTCTCAACGATTTGCGTGAATCATTTTCAGGGATGAAATTCTACATTTGCATACCCTACTGAATGACGGATGAAACACAACGTCTGCTACAGGCATTCATATCAGACGATAATGATTGTACCTACAGGCGGATAATAGTAAGAGAAACAAAAAAACGGTGTTTTTTTAGAGCCGGCAATAATAAAAGCCACCGAATTTAACATTTCTCTCCAGCCATCCGCTCCATCCAGGATTGACGAAATAACCGAATGTGCAACTTCAAAAAGAAAATGATCATGAAACAAGGAACAATGAACATTCTATTTTTCGTTCTGAAAACAAAACTGCTGAAAAATGGCGAGGCTCCAATCCTAATGAGGATTACCATCAACGGGCAATATGAAGAAATAAGAATACAGAGAAGCGTTCCATTAAAGAACTGGAATCCGGCAAAGGGATGCAGTAAAGGAAAAGACAGGGCTTCCATCGAATTGAACAACTATATTTCCGCCCTTACTACACGCGCATACGAAAAGCACAAGGAACTGACCTTTGAATCGGCACTGATAACTCCAAAGACGATATTAAAGCGTGTGTTCGGAAAGGATGAGACTGTCCGGACCTTGCTTGGAACAGTCAAAGAAGAAATTTCCTCTATGGAAAAGGTTGTTGATATAGACTATTCTCCCGTCACCATCAACCGTTATAAGAATGTGCTCAGAAAACTTGAAACGTTTGTGCCACGTTTTTATGAGAAGGATGATATTACATTCCATGAACTTTCCCCTGATTTCATCAAGGCTTTTGATGTTTTCCTGAAGACAGAAGCCGGACTGTGCCGCAACACAATAGTCCGCTACATGAAATGCCTGAAGAAAATCACCAATATGGCAATAGCCAAAGAATGGATGCGGAAAGACCCGTTTTACGGATATAAGATGGAACAGGACGAGACTGATCCGGTATTCCTGACAAATAACGAGCTTCAGGCTATAATGAACCGGGAATTTGATATTCCGAGGCTGGAGCTTGTCAAGGACATCTTTTTGTTTGCGTGCTTCACCGGTCTGGCGTTCGCTGATGTATCCACATTAAGACCGGAACATCTGGAGCAGGACAATAACGGTGACTGGTGGATAAGAAAAGGACGTGTAAAGCTGGAGAGAAGAAGAAAGTCAAGTTCCATAGCAAATGTTCCGCTTCTTCCTGTTCCATTGGCAATACTGAAGAAATACGAATCACATCCGATATGTCTTAAACAAGGGACATGCCTTCCTGTTGTCTGCAATCAGAAGGCAAACAGCTACCTGAAGGAGATTGCGGACTTCTGCGGCATCAAAAAGAATCTGACCACGCATGTAGCAAGACATAGCAGTTTCTATTTCTCTCTGAAAACAAGCAATTTACAGAATTGAAAATCTTGATAGGTAACGATTTAGAAACGAGTAAAGTTCCCTTATCTACCTTATGTAACCATTCTATATTCCGCCACGACAATTTTATCGGCT
>ULXV01027006.1_pt1 | contig 13523 bp, 15 predicted proteins | sample 1961601 | NCBI WGS metagenome assembly ULXV01 (sample SAMEA4835847, study PRJEB28245) | human gut metagenome | biome: gut microbiome; material: fecal sample | place: Denmark | collected 2008 | reverse complement strand
AGCCTGCAGCAGGCTTTTTTCGTCAATGCCTGCGAGCACAAAGTAGCCTTTGTCCAGCGCTTCCGGGCGCTCCGTAGAGGTACGGATGCACACCGCCGGGAAGGGATGCCCCACACTGGTGAAGAAGCTGCTTTTCTCCGGCAGTGTATCGGAATCAGGTACTACAGCAAAGGCGTTCATCTGCAGGCAGTTGTAATCATGGAAGCCAAACGGCTCATACTGAATTACGCGCTTGTCCAGAGTGTCACGCGGTCAAAGCCGCCTGCGCCGACAAGAAGAAGTTTTATTTTCATGAATTGTCACCTCTGGGTTAGAAAACTTCTTTAGTAAAATGTATATTTATTGACAACATAAAGCAAACACATTACAATATGTAGTGAAAGGAGTGATTTTATGTCTACGTCAACTGTTAATCTTAATATACGTATGGAGAAGAATCTCAAAGAAGAACTTGATAAGTTATGTAAGGAACTTGGACTTACTACATCTACCGCTATCAATATTTTTGCTAAAACTATGGTACGCAAACAAGCCTTACCATTTAAATTAGCTTTAAACGCAGAAAACAAAAAAACGTTAAAGGCAATACAAAATGTAGAAGCTGGTAAAAATCTCAGCTGTAAATTTAAATCTGTAGATGAACTCATGGAGGATTTAAATGCTTGAAATCCAATATGAAAGAAGTTTTAAAAAGGACTTCAAGCGCATGCTCAAGCGAGGCTATAATCAAGAATATTTAAAAGATGTTCTTTAGCTTCTTGTTAATCAGGCAGTATTGCCAGAAAAATATAAAGACCACAAATTAAGTGGAAACTATGCAGGCTATCGTGAATGCCATATTGAACCGGATTGGCTTCTCATTTATAAAATTTATGACGATAAACTAATATTGGTTTTAACACGTACTGGCAGTCATAGCGATTTATTCTGATTTTCACTTTCGTTAATCTGTTTTGCAGAATAAACCCAAAGGAGATGAACTCACTATGAAAAAGATTGTATCGCTTGGTTTTGATGAAGCTAGAGCTGAAGCAAGGGCTGCCGGTTTAGCTGAAGGCGAGGCTCAAGAAAAATTTGCTACCGCTAAGCGTATGCTTGCTCTTGGCAAAAGCCTTCAAGACATTATGCTGATTACTGATTTGCCCATGAGTAAAATTCAAGAGCTACAGACTGAGATCAAGTCTGCATAAAATTGTTTAGTTTTAACACCGCCGTGCGCATCAGCGTGCGGCGGTATTTTTACATTTCATTACTTTGCATCTCCCTAAATTTTGACAAACAACTGTGTATATTTTAATTATAGCACTGCAATGTGCTTATTACAATCACACCAGCACTAACACTCTTTCTCCTAACCTACTTCACCTACATCACGCCCATTTTGTTAAACACCCTATGTTGTATTTTACTGGAGCAGATATTTTAATAAGATAAAGAAAATTATACCGTTAACATCTTCTTTCTACGGTATGTACATCAATTTGCAAGATCTTAGTTGTCTTTTGGAAAATCAGCCATTTTTACCAAAGACGTTTGCTGTCTTTTGGAAAATCGGCCTTTTTTACCAAAGACGTTAAAGACATTTCAGATGCAACTATTCGTTTTATAAAGAACATTATGCTCAGCGTCAGCCGTTCTGTTGAAAAAACTACATTCTATCTTTTAAGATTATCTTATATAACGATGGCTTACCGCCGCGCCATAATATTATGCGATTTTTCAGAATCTTCGCTTGACTTTCGTTGCCCTCTTATTTATACTTAGCTTAGCTTCACATTTACAACAAAATAAGCAGGGCCTACCGGCTCATGTCGGTAGTATTTAGCAGTACCTACGGTATCCGAATTTCCCGGATGCTATGTGTACTGCTTTTTTTCTTAAGCACCTCATGTTGTATTTTGCTGAAGCAAAGATTATAATTAAAGGAGGAAACTATGACCAAAAAACTATCCAAAAGCAGTCTTCTGCTGACACAGGAAGAGCTGCAAAAGCACATCCTAGGCATGACCTTGTTCAACGACCTGCTTGCCAGAGCTGTTTTAGAGGACAAAGAGGCCTGCGAGCATATCCTGCGTGTTCTGACCGGTATCAAAACACTGGTAATCAAAAAGAACAAAACGCAGTTTGTCATCAGCAAGCTCTCCTCGCACAACATCATCATGGATGTACTCGCTGAGGATGCCAACAACAAGCTTTATGAAATTGAAATTCAGAAGGCAGATGGCGGCATTGCACACGAAAAGAGGATGCTTTATTACGCATCAACTATCATCAATGAATACTTTTTTAAGGGTGACCAGACTTATGCATCTGTACCCGAGCTGCACATTTTTTATATCAGCCAGACAGATATCTGGAAGCTCGGCAAAACCTGCTACCCAATCTTAAAATTTTTAGGTGATACCAATACACCCTACAATGACGGACTGCATATGTGCTATATCAACGCAGAGGTTGACGACAACAGCAGTATTGCTCAGCTTATGCAATATTTTGCTACCACCGACGCAGGTGATTTTAGCCAGGGAAAGCTTTCACAATGTATCAACAATCTCAAAACCACAAAGGAGGGACTCGCAACTATGGATAATTTCAGCAAGCAAATTTATGAGGCTGGCATTAATGACGGAAGAGCTGAAGGTTTGGCTGAAGGCAAAGCTGTAGGCATTTCAGAAGCTACTATTCGTTTTATAAAGAACACTATGCTCAGCGACAGCTGTTCTGTTGACCAAGCTATGGTAAAGCTGCATATTCCGCCCGAAGAGCACCAGTACTTCAAGGACCTGTTAGCTAAGGAGCAGTAGGCTCCTGTTCAAAAAGCGCCTGCCATTTGGCAAGCGCTTTTTCTATTGCACGATATTCGAGTATAATTCTCAAATACTAAAGCGATCAAAAACACCGGCATCTGCCGTACCCTCGGTACGGCGGAAGTCGGTGTTTCACTTTATTCCATATTAGTCTCTTCTGAACAAATCTCTGGTATATACCTTTTCCTGAACATCATCCAGGCAGCTGTCATAGCGGTTAGCAATAATCGCCTGGCTTTCAGCCTTGAACTTCTCGAGGTCGTTTACCACAACGCTGCCAAAGAAGGTGCTGCCATCCTCCAGCGTAGGTTCGTAAACAATAACCTTCGCACCTTTGGCCTTAATGCGCTTCATTACGCCTTGAATACTGCTCTGGCGGAAGTTGTCGGAGTTGGATTTCATGGTCAGGCGGTATACGCCGATTACAGGCTCTTTGCCTTCCTTCTGTGCATCATATTCAGCATTTGCTTCATAGCCACCGGCGATTTCCAGCACACGCTCAGCGATGAAGTCTTTACGCGTTCTGTTGCTTTCAACAATCGCTTCGATGATGTTTTCCGGTACGTCTGCATAGTTCGCCAGCAGCTGCTTGGTGTCCTTAGGCAGGCAGTAACCGCCATAACCAAAGCTGGGGTTATTGTAATGGCTGCCAATACGCGGATCAAGGCAAACGCCGTTGATAATCTGCTGGGTGTCCAGTCCCTTCATTTCTGCATATGTATCAAGCTCGTTGAAATAGGATACGCGCAGTGCCAGATAAGTGTTGCTGAACAGCTTAACAGCCTCTGCCTCAGTAAAGCCCATGAATAAGGTGTCAATGTTCTCTTTAATTGCGCCCTCCTGCAGCAAGCCGGCGAAGGTGTGCGCAGCCTTCACCAGGCGTTCATCCTCCAGGTCGGTGCCCACGATGATGCGGCTCGGATACAGGTTATCGTACAGCGCTTTGCTTTCACGCAAAAATTCCGGGCTGAAGATGATGTTCTTGCTGCCTATTTTTTCACGGATGCTCTTGGTGTAGCCAACGGGAATGGTGGATTTGATTACCATAATCGCATTGGGGTTATACTGCATAACCAGCTTGATTACTGCTTCTACAGCGCTGGTGTCGAAAAAGTTCTTTTTGCTGTCGTAGTTGGTCGGTGCAGCGATAATAACAAATTCTGCGTCTTTATAAGCCATTTCTGCATCCAGCGTAGCAACAAGGTTGAGGTCCTTTTCAGCCAGATATTTTTCAATATAATCATCCTGAATCGGGGATTTTTTGTTGTTGATCAGTTAAACCTTCTCCGGGATAATATCAACGGCCTTTACTTCATTGTGCTGCGCAAGCAGCGTAGCCAGGGAAAGTCCAACGTAACCGGTACCAGCAACTGCAATTTTCATGTTCATCATACTCCTTTTGTTTATATAATCAGCAGTTATAAAATTTTTTGTACCATTCAGCAAATTTGCGCAAGCCTTCGCGCAGCGGTGTGCTCGGTTTAAAGCCAAAGTCGCGCTCCAGCGGCGTAGTGTCAGCATATGTCACAGGCACATCACCGGGCTGCATGGGTACAAGCTTTTTGTGTGCTTCAAAGTCATAATCAGCAGGCAGTACTCCTGCGCGCAGCAGCTCTTCCTGCAGGATGGTCACAAAGTCCAGCAGATTTTCGGGATGGCTGTTGCCAATGTTATATACCTTATACGGCGGCAGCGGCAGTCCGTCCTCGCCTACCTTACGCTCATGCGGTGCCTGCATTACGCGCTTTACACCTTCTACGATGTCATAAACGTAGGTAAAATCGCGCTTGCAGTTGCCGTAGTTAAAGATTTCAATGGTTTTCCCTGCCAGCAGCTTGTTGGTAAAGCCAAAGTAGGCCATGTCCGGGCGGCCTGCAGGACCATATACGGTGAAGAAGCGCAGTCCGGTTGAGGGAATGTTGTACAGCTTGCTGTAGGCATGTGCCAGCAGCTCGTTGGATTTTTTAGTTGCTGCATACAGCGATACAGGGTTATCTACCTTGTCTTCGGTAGAATACGGCACTTTTTTGTTGGAGCCATATACGCTGGAGCTGGAAGCATATACAAGATGCTCTACGCCCTTGGCTCCGTTGTCATAGGAGTGGCGGCAGGCTTCCAGTATGTTGTAAAAGCCAATAAGGTTACTTTCGATGTAGGCATCCTGGTTGGTGATGGAATAGCGCACGCCTGCCTGTGCTGCCAGGTTTACTACTATTTCAGGCTTGTAGTCGGCAAAGATTTTGTCGATGAGTGCTTTGTCAGCCAAGTTGCCTTTGATGAAGGTCCACTGGGAGTCGCTGTGCTCGGCAGCGCTGGCAGCAATCTGCTACAGACGGTATTCCTTGATGGATACGTCGTAGTAGTCGTTCATGTTGTCCAGACCGATGATTTGCACCAGTGACAGGGAGCGCAAAAGCTCCAGAACAAGGTTGCTGCCGATGAAGCCGGCGGCACCGGTTACTAAGATTGTTTGCATGATATACATATCTCCTTACACGAGCATAATAGTATGCTATGCTATATTATACCACTATTTAATAAACGTTGCTTTAATGCTTTGTAAAAATTTCCTATAAACACCTTGCAAATCATGATATTATTTAGCGCTTGCCATCCGGCAAGCGCTTTTTCTATTGCACGATATTCGAGTATATATTTGCTCTTCTTACCCTTTTCTCCAGACCATCTTATTCACCACACCAGTGTAGCTTTGGATAATCTTCACAACCTTAGTAGATACGTTCTCATCTACATAATCAGGCACCGGCAGTCCATCATCGCTATCAAGGTTCATCTGCACTGCTGTGTCTACAGCCTGCAGCAGGCTTTTTTCGTCAATGCCTGCGAGCACAAAGCAGCCTTTGTCCAGCGCTTCCGGGCGCTCCGTAGAGGTGCGGATGCACACCGCCGGGAACGGATGCCCCACGCTCGTGAAGAAGCTGCTTTCCTCCGGCAGTGTACCGGAATCAGATACTACAGCAAAGGCGTTCATCTGCAGGCAGTTGTAATCATGGAAGCCCAACGGCTCATGCTGAATTACGCGCCTGTCCAGTTCAAAGCCACTGGCTACCAGACGGTTACGGGAACGAGGATGGCAGGAGTACAGAATCGGCATATCATATTTTTCCGCCATTTTGTTGATAGCGGTGAACAGCGAGGTAAAGTTCTTTTCTGTATCGATATTTTCCTCACGATGTGCGGAAAGCAAAATGTATTTACCCTTTTCCAATCCCAGACGTGCATGGATATCAGATGCTTCAATCTTCGCCAGATTCATATGCAGCACCTCTGCCATTGGGGAGCCGGTAACATAGGTACGCTCCTTCGGCAGTCCTGTATCTGCCAGATAACGACGTGCGTGCTCAGAATAGGCCATGTTAACATCGGAGATGATATCTACAATGCGGCGGTTTGTTTCCTCCGGCAGGCACTCATCCTTGCAGCGGTTGCCTGCTTCCATATGAAAAATGGGTATATGCAAACGCTTAGCACCGATAACGGAAAGGCAGCTGTTGGTATCGCCCAAAACAAGCACAGCGTCTGGTTTAATTGCTGCCATCAGCTTGTAAGATTCAGCGATAATATTGCCCATGGTCTCGCCCAAATCACTGCCTACAGCGTTCAGATACACTTCAGGATCTGCCAGCTCCAAATCATGGAAGAAGACGCCGTTCAGTGTATAATCATAATTTTGTCCTGTATGTGCAAGGATTACGTCAAAATATTTGCGTGTTTTTTTAATAACTGCAGCCAGACGGATGATTTCCGGTCTGGTGCCTACGATAATCAAAAGCTTAAGCTTGCCGTTGTTCTGGAAGCTTACCTTGCTATAATCACTCATGCTTTGCCTCTACTTTCTCGCCAAAGGTATCAGGATGCTGCGGATCAAACTGTTCGTTGGCCCACATTACTGTTACCAGGTTTTCTGTCTGTGACAGGTTGATGATGTTATGCGTATAGCCAGGCAGCATTTGTACTGCCTGTATCTTGTCACCGCTGACTTCATATTCACGGATTTCGTCCGAACCGATGCGGCGTTCCTGAATCAGGCCATGGCCTGCGACAACGATGAAGAATTCCCACTTGGAGTTATGCCAGTGCTCGCCCTTGGTAATCCCCGGTTTGGAAATATTGACGGAAAACTGACCGCAGCTCAGTGTTTTTAAAAGCTCAGTAAAGCTGCCGCGCTCGTCCTGGTTCATCTTCAGGTCGAAGATGGTCTTTTCCTCCGGCAGGTAGGAAAGATAGGTGGAATACAGCTTTTTTGCGAAGCTGTTGTAGGGAATTTCCGGCATAACAAGGCTTTGCGGCTGTGTTTTGAACAAATCCAGCAGCTCTACAATCTCGCCAAGTGTTACCTTGTGCGTTGTCGGCGCATAGCAATAGCGCCCATCTGCTGCTGCCTGCGCTGCGAGACCATCATAATTGCAGCGGTGCGCTTTACCTTCCAGTGCGTCCAGCATTTCTTCTACCAAATCGTCGATATATAAAAGCTCCAGCTCTACATTGGGATCGTTGACCTGAATCGGCAGGTCGTTGGCGATGTTGTTGCAGAAGGTGGCAATTACGGAGTTATAGTTTGGTCTGCACCATTTGCCAAAAAGATTGGGAAAGCGGTACACAAGCACCTGCGCCCCTCTTTCCTTGGCATAGGCAAAGAACAGCTCCTCGCCTGCCAGCTTGGATTTACCGTAGTCGGATTCACCGTAGCGTCCTATGAGTGTTGCCTGAATAGAGCTTGCCAGCATTACCGGGCAGGTATTGCCGTGCTTTTTGAGTGTATCCAGCAAAGTGGAGGCAAAGCCAAAGTTTCCCTGCATGAATTCGCTTTGGTCCTTGGGACGATTTACACCAGCCAGATTAAAGACGAAGTCTGCCTGTGCGCAGTATGTGTCCAGCTCCTGCTGTGTGGAGGTAATATCATATTCATAAATTTCATCTATCTGCAGTGCAGGACGTGTACGGTTTTTGCCCTGCTGAATGTTTTTGAGGTTGGCTACAAGGTTTTGCCCAACAAAGCCTTTAGCACCTGTTACAAGTATTTTCATTTGCCTGACCTCCGCTTAATAATGACGAATACCCTTAAGCTCTTCTTGTACGTAGTCGGTAGTAAGAATCTTTTTCACGGTACCGGCCACATCCAGACGCGTAGTGTTGTGGCTGGTGTAGGATTCATCTGCCATGGTGTGTACCTGTCCCTTGACTACGAATTTATCATAGTTCAGGTCGCGGCTGTCTGCTGCTACGCGGAAGTAGTTACCCATGTCTTCGCTGCGCAGGCGTTCTTCGCGAGTCATCAGTGTTTCATAAAGCTTTTCGCCATGGCGTGTACCGATGATGTTGGTGCCGGTATCGCCAAACAATTCCTGTACTGCCTTGGCCAGGTCGCCAATGGTGGAAGCATCTGCCTTTTGGATAAAGAGATCGCCGGGGTTAGCGTGCTCAAAGGCAAATTTTACCAGGTCTACTGCTTCATCAAGGTTCATCAGGAAGCGTGTCATATCAGGATCAGTGATGGTAATAGGGTTGCCTGCATGAATCTGGTCAATGAACAGAGGAATAACGCTGCCGCGGCTACACATTACGTTGCCATAGCGGGTACAGCAGATTACAGTGCCGCCACGCTCAGCAGCTACGCGGGCGTTGGCGTAGATTACGTGCTCCATCATGGCCTTGGAAATGCCCATGGCGTTGATGGGATAAGCAGCCTTGTCGGTGGAAAGGCAGACTACACGTTTTACGCCAGCTTCGATGGCTGCATGCAGCATGTTGTCAGTGCCTTCTACGTTGGTTTTTACGGCCTGCATGGGGAAAAATTCGCAGCTTGGTACCTGTTTGAGTGCTGCTGCATGGAAAATGTAGTCAACACCAGGCATAGCGTCGCGGATGCAGCGGTAGTCGCGCACGTCGCCTACATAAAATTTCACCTTGCCTGCTGTTTCAGGATGTGTCGCCTGCAGGCTGTGACGCATGTCGTCCTGCTTCTTTTCATCGCGGGAGAAGATGCGGATTTCACCAATATCGGTTTCCAAAAAATGCTTCAGCACCGTGTTGCCAAAGGAACCGGTGCCACCGGTAATCATCAATGTTGCTCCAGAAAATGCGGTCATGTATGAACCCTCCTAGTTTTTATCTTTTCTCTTTTATACTCACAGCGTTGTCCCATTGGGAATATCGCTGTCGTCTGCTATGTTTACATTGTTGCTGATGCTGACGTTGCTACCTATGCGCACGCGCTTGCCCACATGGGCCAAAGTGCGGACAACGGAGTTGGTATAAATCAGCGCGCAGTCATCGACAAAGCTGTCATGATGCACCTCCACGCCGGGGTTCAGCAGCACTCCGTCGCCAACGTGCGCACCATTCTGCACTACGACGTTGTTCAGCAGCACGCAGCCGCTGCCCAGCTCGGCATAACGGCTGACATAGGCGCTGGTGCAGATGATATCGGGAAAGCTGTAGCCAAACGCCTTCGCTTTGTTATAAATCTCTTCGCGCAGCTTATTGTTGCCAATCGTCACGATGAGCTGCTCATAACCAGCTTCATCATGCAGACGCTGCAAATCGCTGATGCGTCCGATGACCGCCACGCCATTTACGAGCGTCCCCAGCTCCGGACCATCGTCGACGAAGGCACAGTCATACTGCTCTACCGCGTGCTCCAAGGCCACGCGGCCAAAGCCGCCTGCACCGACGAGAAGAAGTTTTGTTTTCATGAATTGTCACCTCATCTATTATTGTCAGAATTTTACTTGACTTTATTTGATTTCTCCTCTATACTTGACTATGGATACAATATTTACAGCAACATAAGCAGGACCTCTCGACTTACGTCGTTAGTATTAAGCTATTGATGCAACTTTAGCTTTTAACAGTACCTATGGTGCTCGGTTTTCCGAGCGCTATGAGTACTGCTTTTTTGTTTTTTTGGCTTATAGTTGTATTTTGTGGAGTCAGATATTATAATTAAAGGAGGAACATATGATTGATTTACCTGACACCCTCAGTCAAAATTGCTGAAGCAATTTTGCCAGCTCCCTTTCAGGGAGCACAAGCACGTCGTATTTTTACTTAAACTTTTATTTTAAAGCAAAACATTTCTTGTCTCCCCTGAAAGGGGAGGTGGATGCGAACGCAGTGAGCAGACGGAGGGGTGTCCATGAAAAAACTATTAAAAAGTTTCTATACATCTTATAATAGTGCTTTATCAGATCGTGCTAAAAATCTTATTAAGAACATGACTGAGCAAGAACGTAAGCTATGGTTCTTATTCCTTAAGCCTCATCATCTAAAATGGTACCGTCAGCGTATAATAAACAGGTTTATTGTTGACTTTTATTGTTCAAAAGCTAAACTAGTTATTGAAATTGACGGCAGCCAACATTATTCTGAACAAGGTATAGCCTACGACCAAGAACGTACCGCTATGCTTAACTCATATGGATTAACAGTATTACGCTATCCTAATACTCAAATTGATTACCAATTTAGAGAGGTATGCCTAGATATTGAAAAACACTTGCCATAATACACGTCCCCATGATTTCAGCCAAGGCAAGCTTTCTCAATGTATCACCAATCTCAAAACCACAAAGGAGGGCCTTGCAACTATGGATAATTTTAGCAAACAAATCTATGATACTGGTATTAACGATGGTAGAGCTGGAGGCAAAGCTCAAGAAAAATTTGCTACCGCTAAGCGTATGCTTGCTCTTGGCAAAAGCCTTCAAGATATTATGCTGATTACTGATTTACCCATGAGTAAAATTCAAGAGCTGCAGACTGAAATCAAGTCTGCATAAAATTGTTTAGTTTTAACACCGCCGTGCGCGTCAGCGTGCGGCGGTGTTTGTTTTATACTGTATTAGTAAATTTTCTCAAACGAACCCGGTTTTCTAAAATTCTTCACTATATAAGAATTTAATCCCTCACCAACTATAGCCAACCTTTTCATTTCTTCTACATGTGCTTGTCCGGTTTTTATATAGCTATAGCGATAGATGACAGGATTTCCAAAAAATCTAACATCAATATAATCTTCGCCTAATCTGTACTCCTTCACATTAGAAGGTTTTCCTTTACTTTTGCCTTTATTCAGATATGCTGTAAACATAATGATCACTCCTCCGTTTCTATTTCATCAGTACCCAGCATTTCAAGATTACACTCAACGATGACAAAATGTGGAACAGTATCATATTCACAAGGATTCAGCTGAAAAAGAAAGTCATTTTCAACATGAAATGTTTCATTAATATATTTGCGAATAACCTCATTGCTACTATTTTGATTAAATCTAACCCTGTACAACTGAATTCTTTCATAATCGCTCTTAGCATCACGATAAAGCTGCTTCAGTTTTTCATTATCAATTATTTTTTGGTATTCTGTTGCATAATCAAAATCACCAATATGTTTTCTTATTTCATTGTTTGCCTCAGAAATCTCCGCTTCATTCATATCTTCAAAATCTGTACTAGATAGCTTTTTTGATGGAACTGCTCGTTTATGAAATAAACTTGAAAGCATTTCATATGCCATAGACTTAGGGTTAATCAATTCCAGTAATCTTCTCAAATAGATAAGTTTATTTATAGTATCTATCTGAGAAGAAATGTTTTCTCTAGCTATTTCATGAAATGATTTAATATTATCCACATTTACTGATACTTCTTTCAGCCTACCTCTTTTATTAGAAAGGAAATCAGCATTTACTAAGCCTTCTAATCTTTTCATATTTTTAAGCGAGTCTATGACAGTAGAAAATTCATGTGTCAATAAAAGTACAGTTTTACCACGCAACGAATTAGCATTTTTAAAAAGCATATTTAAAATAGCAAATTTCTTATTTCCGTCAAAAGAGGATATAGGATCATCCAAAACTATTAAATCAGGATTGTCCTTAATAGCACTATACATAAACAACACCAAGGCAAATGCATTCCGTTCACCATAACTTAGATAGTTATTTATTTGCCCTATATTATTATTGCACTGCTTATGTTTTATTTTGAGATGATAGTTTTCGCTATTTTCTTCGTTTTCAATAGAAACTGTATAATCGTATCCTGCACATTGCAAAAAAATATTGATTTCCTTACTATAATTTCTAATGGTTTGTTGTACAGATCTTTTTTGTTGACTTATTTCTATGCTCAGATCTCTGGCTTTTTCCAACATCTTATCTAAAGTTTTATTAATAATATTCGCTTTTTCCCTAGAAAGTTCTGACTTGAAATGAGCGAAATTTCCTAAATCTATTTTGTAAGCACCAAGAGCATCTGCTATTCTATTTTCCTTTTCTAAAGCAACAAAGCCAATATTTTTTAATCTTCTCAATTGATTTACCAATACTTCAGCCTCTCTCTTTATAGAGAATAAAAATTCACGATTCTCGTCAGTTATACCTGAAATATTATTAGTTATTTTTTCAATCTGCTTATAAGTTTCTTCACTAAAATATAAATGCAAAGAAGAAAACACCTTAAGCATATTATTTAAGTGTTCAATATCTTTATAATTATATTCTTCTTTTACCCTAAGTATTGTTTCTTTTGTATTTTTTATAGAAGCTGTGCAAAACGGGCATATCTCGGTATTATTAAGATATTCAGAACCATCCATCTGCCATTTCAACCATCTAACATTATTTTTTTCGTCATGTAAATACTGTTTATAGCTTTCCAAACCCTTAGGAATATTAGCTAATTTATTTCCATCTTTTAGTCCCTTTACAATAGAACTTGATTTAGCAATATTAGAAGAGCTTTTGCCACAACCATTTACAAATTGCTCAAATACTTGGATTAATTCATCTAATTCCTCATGCTTCTGAAAAGTATCATGAACATCTTGCAGCAATTTTTGTATTTCCCGCATATGCGCATCGTATTCAGGAGACTTGATAAAAACATCAAACGTCCCTTTCAACAAGTCATCTGGTTGAAATAAATAATTGCTTATATAATCTTCATTAAAAATAGCTATCGTCTTTATTTCGTCTAATCCGCTAATCGCTGGCAGTTTTTTATTATTATCACCACGATATTTAAAAGGCAATAATTCTGCTTTCTTTTGTGCATCATCATTACAAAAAGCTGCTATAGCTTTAGCAATGGTAGATTTACCTGTACCATTAATTGCATATTTGATATTCAGTTTTCCTGTTTCTATTTCGATAGAAGCCTTATCAATGTTGTTGCAATTTTTGATTTCTAAAAGCATTTGAATACCACCTTTCTTAAGTATTTACTCGTTTTTTGAGGTATTAGATTAAACTGTACCCTTTGTCAACCCAATTTCCTCAAAAAGAGCGAATAAATTCCCTGTTTTCAGCAATGGAATTTCCTCATTTTTAGCTAAAGCTTTATTGCTAAATATATAATAGAGATCATTTGTGTTTCTGAGCTATAACATCGTTAAGTTTTCGTGCAAATCTTTCAGCAGCACCATCATAATTTTCCATTTCAAGCTCTAAATAAGCTAGGTTATTCTTTAATTCAGTTCTCCATGTTTCATTCTCTGCAATTTTACCAAGGATGTAATCACTGACTATCATATTAAATACGAACTTCTCACCCCACGTTATAGAGCTAATGATTGTATTCATCATTATAGTTTTATTCACACAACTCTCATTGTTATTTTTTATAAACAAAACTAAATTATTGAAATTTTGGTAGATTGCAAGTGCAAGTTGAACAAAATTTATCAAGC
>ULXV01035182.1_pt1 | contig 14132 bp, 9 predicted proteins | sample 1961601 | NCBI WGS metagenome assembly ULXV01 (sample SAMEA4835847, study PRJEB28245) | human gut metagenome | biome: gut microbiome; material: fecal sample | place: Denmark | collected 2008 | reverse complement strand
TAACCAAGTAGTCTTGATTGACTACACCATTATTATACTAGGAGGGGTTAGATGATATCCAGATATAGTGTAAAAAAGCCTTTTACTGTACTTGTAGGAGTATTGCTGGTAATAGTACTTGGTGTTGTATCGCTTGGCAGGATGACGACAGATCTGCTGCCGGATATGAGCTTTCAGTATGCACTCATCGTGACAACAGATATGGGAGCAAGTCCACAGGAGGTGGAGAGCGATGTCACCGCGCCGCTTGAAGCAGCTATGGCAACTACGTCCAATATCAAAAACGTAAGCTCAATGTCATATAACAGCTATTCTCTGGTGACATGCGAGTATGAGCAGAATGCCAACATGGATTCTGTAGTGATAGAGATGCAGCAAAAAATAGATCAGGTCAAGGCTGGCTGGAAGGATGGAGTGGGTACTCCGACCATTATGAAGATAAATCCGGACATGCTTCCAATCATGATGACTGCTGTGGATATGGATGGGAAAAGCAAGGCAGAAATCACCGACTTTGTGGAAAACACACTAAAGCCTGCAATTGAGAGTACAGAAGGAGTCGCATCAGTGACTGCAACAGGTGAGCTCACTGAGCAGATACAGGTCACGATGAATCAGGCCAAGATAGATGCGCTCAATGAGAAAATAAATAATGCCGTTTCAAAGAAATTTGACGATGCAAAAAGTCAGATGGATGATGCAAGCGCAAAGATAGAGAGCGGACAAAACGCAATCACATCGGCATCGGATCAGATGAGCGCGGGAGTGGATACGCTAAAGGCGCAAAAGGCAAAGCTTGCGGAGCAGAAAACTCAGCTAGAGAGTACTCTTGCAAGCTTAAATGAGCAGAAGAGCCAGCTTGAAACAATTCAGTCAGCTCTTTCAGACTTCATGAATAGTGATACATATACAAAGACAATTCCGTCACTCAAAGAGGGCGCAAATGCACCGGGTGAAGCGGGCACGGCACTTAAAGCACAGCTTGAGCAGGTTAATAAGCAGATTGCAACACAGTTTTCAGGTCTCTCGGCGCTTGGAATCAAGGTAAACACAGCAGATGATCTGCCTGCGGCAGCGTCAGCGATAGCACAGACTCTCATTCAGGTGAATACAGGTATAGAGCAGTGCAGGAGTGGGCTTGACCAGATAGCACAAGGAGAGACAGCACTTTTAGATGCCTATGATAATCTAAACAGTCAGGCAGCTATAAGCTCGATAAGCATAGGACAGCAGTCAGCACAGCTTGCAACAGCAGCGGCATCTCTTGACAGTTCAAAGAAGGAGCTTGAAAAGAGTAAGGATGATGCACTTGACAAGTCAAACTTAAATGCAGTTTTAACAATTGACTCGCTCTCGCAGTTGCTCGTCGCTCAGAATTTTGATATGCCTGCAGGCTATGTAAATGATTCAAATGGCACGCAGTACATAGTACAGGTGGGAGATGAGATAAAATCAATTGATGATTTAACAAATCTGGTGCTTATGGATATGAAGCTTGATGGAATAGCTCCTATTCATGTCGGTGATGTGGCAGATGTTGAGATGACTGACAACTCGGATGAGACATATGCGATAGTCAACGGTAATCCCGGAATAATGCTCTCCATGGAGAAGCAGACCGGCTACTCTACAGGAGACGTCACAGACCGTCTTTTAGACAAGCTTGATTTGCTGGAAAAGGAAAATGACGGATTACACACCACAGTGCTTATGAATCAGGGCGTATACATCGACATGGTTGTAAAAAGTGTGATGCAGAATATGATAGTGGGAGCAATACTTGCCATTTTCGTATTGCTTTTGTTCTTAAAGGATATAAAGCCAACACTTGTTATCGCAGCATCTATACCGCTATCGGTTATTGTGGCAGTGGTGCTTATGTATTTTACGGATATCACCTTAAATATCATTTCAATGTCGGGACTTGTGCTTGGAATAGGAATGCTGGTGGATAATTCAATAGTAGTAATCGAGAATATCTACAGATTAAGGGGAGAGGGATATTCGGTAAAGAAGGCGGCTGTTGAGGGTGCAAATCAGGTGGCAGGAGCCATTTTTGCCTCTACACTTACCACGGTAAGTGTGTACGCGCCAATCATTTTTACTGATGGAATCACGAGACAGCTCTTTGTAGACCTGGCACTTACGGTAGCGTTTACTCTTATGGCATCTCTTGTTGTGGCACTCACATTTGTACCGGCAATTGCTTCAGGCATGCTCAAAAAGACGAAGGATATAAAGCATCCATGGTTTGACCGTTTTAAGGATTGGTATGCAAATGTGCTCGGCATATGTCTTAGATTTAAGCCGGTGGTATTTATTGCGGCAGTAGTGCTTTTAGTCGGCAGTGGCGCACTTTGCATGTCAAGGGGAATGACATTTATGGATATGGACATGGAGTCAAATCAGATTTCACTTACCATAGAGGCAAAGGATGACGAAAAGCTCGACTTCAAGCAGCTTACAGAGCTGTCTGATAAGGTCATGGACAAAATATCTGATATAAAGGGCATAGACACAATAGGAGCTACAGCAGGCGGCAGCTCGACCATGAACCTGATGAGCTCAGGAAGCGACAGCGTGAGCATGTATATATTGCTTGATGAGAAGTCGGATGTTTCATCGGATAAGGTAATAGATGAAATTGAAAAACGCACAAAGAATCTGGACTGCAAGGTAACAGCATCTTCACAGGCTATGGACTCATCAGAGTTTTTCGGAAGTGGTCTCTCTGTCAGGATTAAGGGTAATGATATAGACAAGCTGCAGAAGCTTGCAGGTGATGTGGCAGATATCCTTAAGGACACAAAGGGCGTGACAGATATAGATGACGGTCTTGGAGATACAATCAATGAGCTTAAGATAACTGTGGATAAGGAAAAAGCAGCAAAGTATGGCTATACGGTGGCTCAGGTATACCAGCTCGTATCCGGTGAGATATCATCTCAAAAGAGTGCAACAACCATTACGACCGACATAAAGGACTATGAGGTATACCTACAATCTGCAGAGCAGTCTGATGTGACTGTGGACGACATTAAAAACCTTACATTTACCTATAAGGATAATGATGGCAGTGAAAAGGAGATTCCGCTCAGTGATATCTGCACTATTTCGCAGGAACAGACACTAAGTACCATTCATCGAGATGCTCAGACAAGATATATTACAGTATCAGGTGCGGTTGATGAAAACCATAATGTAACATTACTAAGCGATAAAATTAAATCAAAAATTGATAAACTTAGCATTCCTGATGGCTATTCAATAGACATGGAGGGCGAGGATGAGACAATAAATGAGTCAATGAGTCAGCTTGGACTTATGCTTGTGCTTGCAGTGATATTTATCTATCTTATCATGGTGGCGCAGTTCCAGTCATTGCTTTCACCGTTTATTATCATGTTCTGTATACCTCTTGCGTTTACAGGAGGATTTATAGCTCTTTTCATCACGGGAAATGAGCTCGGAATCATATCAATGCTTGGTTTTATAATGCTGGCAGGTCTCATTGTAAATAATGGAATCGTGCTCATTGATTACATCAATCAGGCCAGGAGAGAGGGCATGAGCAAGCATGAGGCAATCATAGACGCAGGCCGTACAAGGCTTCGTCCAATACTGATGACAGCGATGACCACCATACTCGCAATGTTTACATCGGCGATAGGTATCGGAGATGGCTCAGATATGATAAGGCCGATGGCAATCGCAATAATAGGAGGTCTCGTATACGGAACCATCCTTACGCTTATAGTAATTCCATGTATCTATGATGCGTTCAACAGAGAGAAGAGCATGGTGGAGGAAGAGCTGTAGCAAGTAGATAATAATAGCTGACATATAAGGATAGAGCTGTACAATCACAGGATTAACTAAAAAACCGCTCGGAACGCAAAAAAAGTTCCGGGTGGTTTTTTATAATAAAAAGTAGTTTTATCTGCTTATTTTTTATGGCTATTGCATATTGCACAAAAAATGATTAATAAATTTAAACAAATAGCTGAAAATGCTTTTGCAACGTTATATACTATTGAAAAGTCAATGCTATAGTAATATAATACAAACAGAAGCCAAGAGAAAAACATAACGGCTTATATTTTTTACAACAATTAATTAACAAATTTAACTAACTATCAAGGAGGAAGCAATCATGAAGTATTTTCTGGACAGTGCAAAAATCGAAGAAATCAAGGAGGCCTACCATACATTTGGTATTGATGGAGTGACAACAAATCCACGCCACATAATGGTAAGCGGAAAGCCTTTCCTTACTGTAATCAGTGAGATGGCAGACTGGGTTAAGGCGGAAGGAATCGAGGGATACGAGAAATTCCCTATTTCCGTTGAAATCAACCCACACCTTGATGATGCAGATGAGATGGTAGCAGAGGCAAGAAAGATTTCAGCTATCTGCAGCAACTTTGTTATCAAGATTCCGTGCACAGAGGCCGGTATTCAGGCAGCAAGAAGACTCGAGGCAGAGGGAATCAGAACAAATGTGACACTCGTATTCTCACCAGCACAGGCTATTCTGCCGGCAAAGAATAATTCGCTTTTTGTTTCACCTTTCATCGGCTGGAAAGAGGCAAATGGAGAGGATTGTAAAGCGTACATTCAGGCTATTTCAGATATCTATGACAATTACGGATATAAGGGAAAGACACAGATTATCTGTGCGGCTATCCGTACACCTAAGCAGATTGTAGACTGTGCGGTTGCAGGAGCAGATATCGTTACAACAGGCCTTGCAGTATACAAGGACAGTATCAAACATGCATATACCAGACAGGGACTTGAGACATTCCAGAATGCATGGGATAATACAGTTACAGAATAGATGAAACAGGGAGGTGTTTGTAGGCAATGAAAATTGGATTTGTAGGACTCGGAATCATGGGGGAGTCCATGAGTGAGAATATAGTGAAGAAGCATGATGATGAGGTATATGTATTTGATTTCGTAAAGGAGAAGGTAGAGCTATTGGAGAGCAAGGGTGCAATCGGCTGCAGCAGTTCGCTTAAGCTGGCAGAAAAATCAGACGTAATTATATCAATGGTTCCAAAGTCAGAGCATTCGATGGCTGTTTATAAGGAGGTTTTACCGGCACTTGATGATACAAAGCTCTGTATTGATATGAGCACGATAGATCCATCTGTTTCTGTGGAGATTTCTGAAATGGTAAAGAAGACGGGCGCAGAGTTTGTGGACGCACCGGTTGTGAAATCGAAGCCTGCTGCTATTGCAGGAAAGCTCGGAATATATGTCGGTGGAGATGAAAAAGCATGTGAGAAGGCTATGCCGATTCTTTCCTATATGGGAGAAAATATCATCAGGATGGGTGGAAACGGAAAAGGTCTGGTCATGAAAATCTGCCATAACGCGCTTGTATCACAGATTCAAAATGGTGTAAATGAGACACTGACACTTGCAAGGGCATATGGAATAGATATAGAAAGCTATACTACAGCTATCTCATATGGCGGTGGACAGAACTTTTATCTGGATTCCAAAAATGTGCCAATCAAAAATGAGGATTACACCACTGCCTTTTCGATTGAAAACATGTACAAGGATGTGAATATCTGCATGAATATGGCAAAGGAGAGTGGATTAAAGCTTCAAGGAGAAAACGCTGCAAAGCAGGTATATGACAAGGCAATGGAACTTGGCTTTGGAAAAGAAGATTTCTGCGCTACTATAAAGGCTGTCAAGGCAATGCAAAGATAAGTGGGGGAAATATGTTAAAACATTTGAATGAAAAAAATTCTGTGACTATATACAGTGTCACTGATCCATGTTTTGAAACCTACGGAAGGGTGATTTCAAATATCAATTGCAACGAACTTATCTCATTTATGGAACAAAATACTGTAATTCCTGAGAAAGGAAATATATATGTGGCTTCAGTAGAAGAGCTTGAACGTACACATATAGCAGAGTTTTTTAAAAATCGTATATATGGAGAGATGCCTATACAGATAGGCTACTGTAATGGCAGAAACACCACATACAATGGTTTTGAGTACCATAAGGGCAGCGAAATCAATATAGCGGTAACTGACTTTATGCTGGTGCTGGGACATACCTGGGAGATAAAAGACAATACATACCGTATTGAAGATGCAAAGGTATTTTTTGTGGAAAAGGGTACAGCAATAGAGATGTACCAGACGACACTTCATCTATCACCATGCAGGGTGTCAGATATTGGATTTAAGGATGTTGTGATTCTTCCAAGGGGAACCAATACACCACTCAATAATGGAGGGACAGATGAAGCTGCTATAGGAGAAGAGAGACTGCTTTTGCAAAGAAATAAGTGGGTAATAGCACATCCCGATAGAGAACCATTGATAAAACAAGGGGCATATCCTGGATTGCTTGGAGAGAATAAGGAACTTTATTATTAAAAAAACCACGTGACCGAAAGACTGAATACTGGACATATTACTGTACTTTCGGTTGCGTGGGAAATAATTTTCAGAAAAAGTATATCATGTGAGAGATTGAATGTGAATAGTTAGTTTCAACAAATCGATGTATATTTTTTCTATTAAATTGGAGGATTTTATGGAGCATTTAGTATTTACTTTGGTGACATTTGTGCTTTTCACAGCACTGGTTGGAATTATTTCAGGAAAGATAGTGAAGAATAGCGATGACCAGAAAACGGCAAAGGGTTATTTCCTTGCCGGAAATGGACTTGGAGGTTTTTTCATTGCAGGCTCAATGCTGCTTACGAATCTGTCGGCAGAAAATCTGGTAGGTTTGTCGGGACAGTCATATGCAGCTAATATGTCAGGCATGGCATGGGAAGCAACAGCGGTTATAGCCACAATTATTATGGCTTTTGTGTTTTTGCCGATGTATCTTAGAAAAGGATATACAACGCTGCCAGAGTTTATGGAGGAGAGGTATGGCGTTGGTGTACGCCGTATGGTTTCTATCCTATTTCTTATTGGATATTTAGTAATCGGAATTCCTGTATGTCTGTACGCAGGCGCTATAGCATTTGAGCAGATTTTTGATTTTGCTACAGTATTTGGAATCAGCGAGGGTATGGCACTTACAATTCTTATAGTGCTTGTAGGTATTATTGGTGCACTATATGCCGTACTTGGAGGTATGAGAGCAGTAGCTGTATCAGACACAATCAATGGAATTTTACTTGTTTTAGGCTCAGTGCTTGTAGTCGTATTTGGTTTTATAGCTGTTGGAAAATTAAGCGGAGGTGGATTTATTGTCGGTGTGAAGGATGTTATTACATATGAACCGGCAAAGCTCAATGCGATTGGTGGAAAGAATGATCCTGTACCATTTGCATGTATTTTTACAGGTATGCTGCTTGCAAATCTGTTTTACTGGGGTACTAACCAAGTACTTATTCAGAGAGCACTTGGTGCTGAAAACTTAAAGGAAGGACAAAAGGGAGTTTTACTTTCAGGCTTTTTAAAGATGATGGTACCGTTACTTCTTGTTATTCCCGGAGTAATCGCAGCAAGACTTGTACCAGGTCTTACAAGCAAGGATTTTGCATATCCTTCACTTGTAGCTAGGTCATTGCCATGGCCGGTTGTAGGACTGTTTTGTGCAGCATTGTTTGGATCAATTATCTCAACTTATAATTCATTTCTCAATGCAGCTAGTACCGTATTTATGATTGATATTTATAAGCCGATTTTTAACCCAAATCTCTCAGAGGAAGCTACAGTAAAACTTGCAAAGAAAATTGGATGGGGCTTTGCAGCATTTGCCATTATCTTTACACCATTCCTTGATGTGCTTAGCACAGGACTTTATGATTTCGGACGAAGCTTTACAGGTTTTTATAATATTCCTATCATTACAATGGTGCTTGTAGGAATGTTCTCAAAGAAGGGCTCTAAGCTTGGAGCAATATGTGCAACAATATTCCATATTGCATTTTACGCATGCTACAAGTTTATCTTCCCACATATTGACACACCATTCACAAATGCTGTTAGTGGAATTAATTATATGTATATATACGCTATCTCATTTGTTATCATGCTTGTAATCATCTTTGTATGCAGCAAGATTGCACCAAATACAAAGGTATTTGACAAGAGTGCTTCAAGAAATGATGGCTATGATATGACAGCATGGAAGCATAAAAATGCTTTTGCAATCTGGCTTGTTTCATTCCTGGTATATGAGTATTTCATTTTCTCGCCTGCAGGAATTGCAACAGAGAACAAAAATGTAGTAAGAATTGCTATTGTAACAGCAATATTTGTGATTGAGACAATTGTTCTGATTGTGAAAGAGATGAACAAGCGTAAAAAGACAGCTTAGGGAGGTTATTAAATGCAGATTAAAGTAAATGATAATGAATTTCAGCTTTTTGTGGGAGAAAAAAGGATTCTGGAGCATAGCAAAGAAAGACCGATGATTTATGTCGGAGTAGGACAGGAAGATGTTGATATGTACAGAGGTAACTTCAAGATAACAGATTATGTTACCGAGCGTTTTCCACTAAAGCTCACAGATGTGATTCAGACAGCTGATACAGTCAGACTATGCTTTGAAAGCTATATCATTGCGAAAATTAAATGTGACGAAAATCTGTGTACCATTGATTTTGAACAAAAGGATGACAGGATTAACCGATTCTGGTTTAGGGTAGCCGCGGATAAAGAGGAAAAATGCTATGGCTGCGGTGAGCAGATGTCTTACTTTAATCTGCGTGGAAGAAATTTTCCTATCTGGACATCTGAACCAGGTGTCGGACGTGATAAGACAACTTACGTTACATGGCGTTCGGATGTAGAAAATAAAGCTGGAGGAGACTATTACAACACAAATTATCCACAGCCAACCTTTGTTTCCACAAATAAATATTATCTGCATGTGGATTCAACAGCATATGCTGATTTTGATTTCAGAAATGACAGCTTTCATGAGCTGCAGATATGGGAGGTGCCTAAGCAGATCCGCATAGAGTGTGCTGATACATATCTCAAACTGCTTGAGAGAATCACAACATATTTTGGAAGACAGCCAAAGCTCCCGGATTGGGTATACAATGGTCTCATAATCGGTGTTCAGGGTGGAAATGAAAGGTCATTTGGATTGCTTGATAAGACCCTTGATAGGAACATCAAGGTAGCTGGCATATGGTGCCAGGATTGGTGCGGAAAGAGAGTGACATCATTCGGAAAGAGACTCCAATGGGACTGGAAATACCACAAGGAAATGTATCCGGATCTGCCAAAGAAGATTAAAGAGATAAATGCAAAGGGCATAAAATTTTTGGGATATGTTAATCCATATCTGGTAAATGATGGTGAGCTCTATAAGGAAGGCAAGGAAAAAGGCTATTTTGCAACAAAGGCAGATGGCAGTGATTATCTCGTGGATTTTGGTGAATTTTATTGTGGAGTTGTGGATCTCACAAATCCGGAGGCATTCGAGTGGTTTAAGGATATTATTAAAGAATACACACTTGGTATAGGCATTGATGGCTGGATGGCAGACTTTGGAGAGTATCTGCCTACAGATGATATATGCTTATACAGCGGTAAATCACCTATGATTGAGCACAATCACTGGCCGGTGCTATGGGCAAAGTGTAACTATGAGGCAGTAAAAGAGTCAGGAAAGCTTGGAGATGTGGTTTACTTCATGCGTGCCGGAGGTGCAGGAAGCCAGAAATACTGCACATTGCTGTGGGCCGGCGATCAGTCTGTTGACTTTACAATACATGATGGACTCGCATCTGTTATCTGCGGAGCACTTAGTGCAGGAATGATGGGATGTGGGCTCACGCATAGTGATATTGGAGGCTATACATCGCTTTTTGATAATACTCGTACAAAGGAGCTGTTTCTCAGATGGGCTGAGATGGCGATGTTTACACCATTTATGAGGACACATGAGGGAAACAGACCGGATACCAATTTTCAGTATTACGATGATGAGGATACCATGGAGCGGCTGGCGAGACTCGTTGATGTATACACGATGCTTGCACCGTATACAAAGACACTTGTTGAAGAGAATGCAGACAGTGGACATCCGGTGCAAAGACCTTTGTTCATGCATTATGAGTCTGATGCGAAAGCTTATGACATACAGTATGAGTATCTTTTTGGAAGAGATATGCTGATAGCACCTGTTTATGAGCAGGATAAGCATGAATGGGATGTGTATCTGCCACAGGATGAATGGGTACATTTGTGGACAGGCGAAGAGTATCACGGCGGAGAAATAACAGTATCAGCCGAGCTTGGCTATACACCTGCCTTCTACAGAAAAAATAGTGAGTTTGCTGATATATTTGAAGAAATCAGAGAAAAATATGGAGTCAAATAAATGAACACTGTTTTATTTTACATAATAATTTTTCTGACAAATGTGATTCAGGGCATTACAGGCTTTGCGGGGACCATCCTCGCAATGCCTCCTAGCCTAATTCTGGTGGGATATGATGTCGCTAAGCCGATATTAAATGTACTTGGTATTCTTGCCGGAGTGTATGTCTTTGTTACACAATGGAAACATGTAGACTGGAAGCAGTTGAAAAAGGTAGTCATCGTCATGGCTATAGGAATCTTTGGCGGCTTTTTTCTAAAGAACGCACTTGCAGGATATGATGCAGTATTATACAAGTTTCTGGGTATTTTTGTGATATTTCTTGCAATACATGGGTTTTACAGCATATATGGGCAAAGGCAGCGTGATACGAAAGAAAAATCATCATGGAAATCAATGCTGTTACTTATTGGTGCGGGAATAGTTCATGGTATGTTTGTGTCAGGCGGACCGCTTCTGATAGGGTATTTATCCAATGAGATAAAGGAAAAGACAAGCTTTAGAGCAACTATTTCTACTGTTTGGATTATATTAAATTCGATGATACTTGTTCAGGATATATGCGCGGGAATGTGGAATGCAGGGCTTGTTATGACTCAATGCATATCGATTCCGTTTTTGATAGCGGGAATGGCAGCAGGCTCAGTGCTTGTAAAGAGGATGAGCCAGGAAATATTTATGAAGCTCACCTACATATTACTTTTTATATCAGGAATACTGCTTATGGTTAAGTAGTTTTTGAAAATTTTATTGGAGGTAAAATATATGACAAAATTTCAGGTGGCATATGTGCCGGTCGGGGTTCCGACATTTCATTTGGAGAGCGCACAGAAGGAATTTGAAAAATCAATAGACTTATTAAATACAATAACGGATGCTGCAATTGTACCGGATAAAATGCTTTTATCAATTCAGGATTTAACTAATTTTCTTGATACAATAGAGCCATCCCTGATAATTTTACAGAATATAACCTTTGCAAATGCAGCTTATGCGAGTGAGGTTCTTAAAAGATTTTCGTGTCCGGTATTGCTTTGGACACTTCGTGAGCCGGTTATAGATGGAGGCCGGTTGAGATTAAATTCATTGACGGGAGCATATTCGGCAGGAAATGCACTGGCTGCGTTTAGGGATGGTAACTTTGAATATATCTTTGGAGCTCCACAGGAGGAGAGGACAAAGAAAACAATTAGTGCCTGTATTCGTGCAGCATGGCTTAAAAATGAGCTTAAAAATCTAAGGATTGCCTCAGTCGGACATACACCTCAGGGATTTGGATTTGGACGTGCAATGGATGCTGACATGCAAAAGGTATTCGGAGCAACACTTGAGTCAATTGAGGTGAGAGAGCTTATTGATATGGCAAAGGGATATACTGATGATGAGTGCAGTGAATATCTCGATAAAATGACTAAGTGTACTGTTGGTCTTGACAAGACTCCTGACAATAATCGAAAGGATTTTGCGAGACTGTGCAAGGCCTATAAGGAGTATGTAGATGAAAATAATATTGGAGCACTTTCTTCAAGATGTTGGCCTGATTTCTTTACCGCGTTTGGAACACCTGTTTGTGGCGTGCTTGCTATGCTAAATGATATGGGGGTTGCTGCAAGCTGCGAGGCTGATACATATGGAGCACTCTCTATGTATATGGGAATGAAATTATCTGAGCAGGCTGTATTTTTCGGAGATCCGGTGTCTCTTGATGAGAGTGAAAATACAATTACATTCTGGCATTGCGGAACAGCTGCATGCTCTATCGCAAGAGAGGACACAGGTGCAACAATCGGAGTGCATCCGAACAGAAAGATTGGCCCTGTAATGGACTTTGGCTGTAAGGCGGCTGACAAAGTCACAGTGTTCAGAGTAGGACAAAAAGCAGATGGAAGCTTTAGATTTTTTGTCACAACAGGAAGTGCTCTCGACAAGCCTAAGCAGTTTTGCGGAACATCAATTGTAGTCAGGACAGACAAAAATAGCTATGATATTGTAAATCAAAGTGTAAAGGATGGTTGGGAGCCTCATTTTGTGGTGATTTACGGAGATTGTTCAGATGAGTTAAAGGTTTTAGGACATATGCTTGAAATCGAAGTCTGTGAGTACTGATTTTATGGAAATAGCTTAAATATCATGCTATAATAATAGTAGTATTTAGGTACCGAATAATTGGTTGGAGGATTTTTACATGGCAAAGTATATTATGGCATTAGATGCGGGCACGACCAGCAACAGATGTATACTTTTCAATGAGAAGGGCGAGATGTGCAGCGTGGCACAGAAGGAATTTACGCAGTTTTTCCCGAAGCCAGGCTGGGTGGAGCACGATGCAGAGGAAATCTGGGCCACACAGCTTGAGGTGGCAAAGGAGGCAATGGCAAATATACAGGCTACGGCAGCCGACATATGTGCGATAGGCATTACTAACCAGAGAGAGACCACGATTGTGTGGGACAAAAATACGGGAGAGCCGGTTTATCACGCAATAGTATGGCAGTGCAGGCGCACGGCAGAGTATGCGGATTCACTGAAGGAAAAGGGGCTTACCGAGACCTTCAGGAAAAAGACAGGTCTTGTGATAGATGCTTATTTTTCGGCAACTAAGCTCAAGTGGCTCCTTGACAATGTGCCGGGAGCAAGGGAGAGAGCCGAAAGAGGCGAGCTTTTGTTTGGAACAGTCGAGACATGGCTTATATGGAAGCTCACTCAGGGGCAGGTGCATGTTACGGATTATTCCAATGCATCAAGAACCATGATGTTTAATATCAATACCTTAAAGTGGGATGATGAGATACTTAAGGAGCTTGACATACCAAAGAGCATGCTTCCAAAGCCTATGCCGTCAAGCTGTGTGTATGGTGAGGTGAATCCGGTGTACTTCGGGGGACCGATTCCTATCGCGGGAGCGGCAGGAGACCAGCAGGCAGCGCTTTTTGGTCAGACCTGCTTTAGGGCAGGAGAAGCCAAAAATACATACGGTACAGGTTGTTTTCTGCTGATGAATACAGGTGAGATGCCTGTTTCATCAAAGAACGGACTTGTTACCACAATAGCCTGGGGCATAGACGGCAAGGTGGTATATGCGCTGGAGGGCTCAATATTTGTGGCAGGAGCCTCAATACAGTGGCTCCGCGATGAGATGAAATTTATCGATTCCTCAACTGATTCAGAGTACATGGCGAGAAAGGTAAAGGATACAAACGGCTGTTATGTGGTGCCGGCATTTACAGGGCTTGGGGCACCGTACTGGGATCAGTATGCGAGAGGAACTATTGTGGGTCTTACGAGAGGTGTAAACAAGTACCATGTCATAAGGGCCACTCTGGAATCAATGGCATTTCAGGTAAATGATGTGCTTGAGGCAATGAAGGCTGATTCGGGCATCAATCTCACATCGCTTAAGGTGGACGGCGGCGCCAGTGCCAACAATCTGCTCATGCAGATGCAGGCTGATATCAGCAATGCACCGGTCAATAGGCCTGTGTGTGTGGAGACAACAGCCATGGGCGCAGCGTACCTCGCAGGGCTTGCAGTGGGCTATTGGGACAGCATGGATGATATAAAGAGAAACTGGGCTATTGACCGTGTGTTTGAGCCGGAGATAGCGGATGATATGAGAGAAAAGAAGCGTAAAATGTGGAAAAAGGCTGTCGCCTGCGCATTTAACTGGGCGAAGGATGACTGAAAGTAAAAATATATATGGAAATTGGTAGGAGAAAATAACATGTATGATGTAGTAATTATAGGAGCGGGAGTATCGGGAAGCGCCTGTGCAAGAGAGCTATCGAAATATAACC
>ULXV01031206.1_pt1 | contig 14974 bp, 10 predicted proteins | sample 1961601 | NCBI WGS metagenome assembly ULXV01 (sample SAMEA4835847, study PRJEB28245) | human gut metagenome | biome: gut microbiome; material: fecal sample | place: Denmark | collected 2008 | reverse complement strand
TGCGATCCATCTGCACCGCGAGCTGCCGGAGTGCAGCCGTATGGTAAAAGCGGAGGACAAGATGAAGGCAATTCTTCCTTATATGTTAAAACGTGAAGTGAAGATCCGTTTTGGAAAAAAGGAGAAATAAAGCGAATGCATGAACTTGGAATCGTATTTCATGTGATCAAAAGCGTGGAGGAGATCGCGCAGGAAAATGAACTGATAAAGGTTTCGACTGTGACACTTTCCATCGGGGAAGTGTCCGGCATCGTGCCGTCTTATCTCACAGACTGCTGGCGCTGGGCGGCGGACCGCACAGAGGTTTTATCCGGCAGTGAGTTAAATATCGAGACAATCCATGCAGTGACACATTGTGATGACTGTGGCTGCGAATATGATACCGTAGCACATGGTAAGATCTGCCCGGAGTGCGGCGGGGAACATACCTGGCTTTTATGTGGAAATGAGACGATGATCAAAGAGATCGAGGTGCCGGAGGAAGAGCCGGTGCCGTAAAGAGTAACATTTTTGTTACTGTTCACTCGCAAGCTTGACACTTGCTGTCAAGCTGTGCGCCAAAGACTATATCATGCCAGATTACAGCCCCATGCATCGAAGATGCATTTAAAATGGGCTGTAATCGTTACTGCTCACACAGTATGTGTGAACAGTAACACATTTTTTGTATTTTATATCGTACAGAATCGAAACATAATTGCAATTCCTAAAAAATCATGATACCCTTTGTATACATAATACTTATATAGGCAAAAAATTTTGCTGTATAATTTTTGTGTATGCAGAGGGTATTGTTATAATAAGAAATTTGCCCGTAAAATGCATCTAAATTGAGATTGTAAATCTTTGCAAAGAGCACATGTAAAGTCCTTTTTGCACAAGATTGTTTATTAGAAAAAGAAAAGACGCTGACATCAAAAGAATCACTTGAGATGAAAGGTATGGCATAAATGGAAAATGTAAGAGGCGCAATGCGACTCTTATTAGGCTGTACCTGAAATTAGGGGTACAGTTTTTTTATTCCAAAATCTGTATCATAGATTCGTGTATGAAAATCATATAAATTTGATAATCAGGGAGGAAACGAATGGATACAAGAGTAGCTTTGATCGGGATCATCGTTGAAAATATGGATTCCACGCCGGAACTAAATAAACTTTTGCATGAATACGGCTCGTATATTATCGGACGGATGGGTCTGCCATACCGTGAGCGGAATGTGCATATCATCAGCGTTGCAATCGATGCGCCGCAGGATGTTATCAATGCACTTTCCGGGAAAATCGGCAGACTTGATGGAATCACGGCAAAGACGGTGTATTCGAATGTTGGCATGGCATAAGCTGGCGTGGATATGAATTGAAAATATACACATTGGGCAAAATCAAAAGAAATATATGTCGGATGCCCAATCTCACTAGCAGAAAGACCATTATGATCGGACAGGGATAAATTTATGTTACAAAACCAGAGAACACCAGACAAAAACAAACAGAAAAACTATGGCATGTCAGCGCAGAATTTTAAAAATCTGCCAGAGACAATAGAAAAGACAGCAGATATCACAAAAGAACAGCTTGCATTTCTTCTTGCCACAGAGGACGATGCGATGATACAGGATTTAAAACAGCGTGCGCGGAACACAGGTGACCGCATCTATGGAAAAAATGTCTACATCCGCGGACTGATTGAGTTCACAAATTACTGCAAAAATGACTGCCTTTACTGTGGAATCCGCAGAAGTAACTGCCACGCAGACCGCTACCGGCTGACGGAAGAAGAGATTCTTTCCTGCTGTAAAATCGGATATGAGCTGGGATTCCGCACCTTTGTACTGCAGGGTGGGGAGGATGGATTTTATACCGATGAAAAGATCTGTCAGATCGTTTCAAAGATCAAGGCAGAATATCCTGATTGTGCGGTGACACTTTCTATCGGAGAAAAATCAAGAGAGAGCTATCAGGCATATTTTGATGTGGGGGCAGACCGGTATCTGCTGCGCCACGAGACGGCAGATGAGGCACATTATAAGAAACTGCACCCGGCAGAGATGTCCTATCAGAACCGGATGCGCTGTCTTAGAGATTTAAAAGAAATCGGATATCAGACCGGATGCGGATTTATGGTAGGTTCGCCTTATCAGACCGTAGATACCCTGTGGGAAGATCTGCAGTTTATCCGTAGATTGAAACCGCAGATGGTCGGTATTGGTCCGTTTATCCCGCAGAAAGATACGCCGTTTGGTACTGAGACAGCGGGCACTATGGAGATGACACTGCGGCTGCTTTCCATTATCAGACTGATCCATCCGCATGTACTTCTCCCGGCGACCACAGCGCTTGGAACGATTCATCCCAAGGGCAGGGAGCTTGGAATTTTAGCGGGAGCAAATGTCGTCATGCCGAATTTATCCCCGGTTGCCGTGCGGGAGAAATATAAATTATATGATAATAAGATCTGCACCGGTGACGAGGCAGCAGAGTGCCGCTTCTGCATGCAGAAACGAATGGAAAGCATTGGCTATCAGGTAGCCGTAAACAGGGGCGATTTTCAGCCATAATAGAATCCACAAATAAAAATACACTAACTGGAAAGCAAGCGGGCGCAAACTGACCGGAAAGAAAGGAAGAATGTATGTATAACGCAAAATCATTAAAAGCAGAAGAGTTTATTTCAGATGAGGAGATCAGAGAGACACTTGCCTATGCAGATGCCAACAAGGACAATGTGGCACTGATCGATGAGATCATCGAGAAGGCAAAATTAAGAAAGGGCTTAAATCATAGGGAGGCATCTGTCCTCTTAGCATGTGAGATTCCTGAAAAAATCCAGGAAGTTTATGCACTTGCAGAGCAGATCAAAAAAGATTTTTACGGAAACCGTATCGTATTGTTTGCACCGCTTTATTTGTCAAACTACTGCGTGAACGGCTGTGTATACTGTCCGTATCATCTGAAAAACAAACACATTGCAAGAAAGAAACTGACGCAGGAAGACATCGTAAAAGAAGTTACTGCATTGCAGGATATGGGACATAAACGTCTTGCCATTGAGGCGGGCGAAGATCCGGTCAACAACCCGATCGAATATATCTTAGAGTGCATCAAGACCATCTACAGCATCAAACATAAAAACGGTGCGATCCGCCGTGTCAATGTCAATATTGCTGCAACGACCGTGGAAAATTACCGCAAATTAAAAGAAGCTGGAATCGGAACTTATATCCTGTTTCAGGAGACTTACCATAAAGAAAGCTATGAAAAGCTGCATCCGACCGGACCGAAACACGATTACGCATATCACACAGAGGCGATGGACCGTGCAATGGAGGGCGGAATTGATGATGTAGGACTTGGCGTATTGTTTGGACTTGACCTTTACCGTTATGAGTTTGCAGGACTTTTGATGCACGCAGAACACTTAGAGGCAGTACATGGAGTCGGACCGCATACTATCAGTGTACCGCGAATCAAGCATGCAGATGACATTGATCCGTCTGCATTTGACAATGGCATCTCTGACGACACATTTGCAAAGATCTGTGCTCTGATCCGTGTTTCCGTGCCATATACCGGAATGATCATCTCAACAAGAGAGAGCCAGGAAGTGAGAAACAAAGTCCTTCCGCTTGGCGTTTCCCAGATCAGCGGTGCATCAAAAACAAGCGTCGGCGGCTACGCAGAGCCGGAAAAAGAAGGAGAAGTGACCAGCGAGCAGTTTGATGTCAGCGACCAGAGAACCTTAGATGAAGTTGTGAACTGGCTGATCAAACTGGGGTATATCCCAAGTTTCTGTACTGCATGTTACCGCGAGGGAAGAACCGGTGACCGTTTTATGGCACTTTGTAAAAACATGCAGATCTTAAACTGCTGTCACCCGAATGCGCTGATGACATTAAAAGAATATCTGGAAGATTATGCAAGCGAAGAGACAAAACGTCTTGGTATGGAGCTGATCGACAGAGAACTTGAAAAAATTCCGAATCCGAAAGTAAAACAGACTGCATACGAGCACATCCACGATATCGCAGAGGGAAAACGTGATTTCAGATTTTAAGAGAAGAAAAACGGGATGCATATCTTAAATGGACAAACAGAAAGCAGAGCGGGAAAATTCGTGCTGCCGGGTAGATTGTCCGAAAGGAGTACTATGGCAGGAACACTAAATGATACACCAGGCAGCAACCGTCTGCATATTGGTGTGTTCGGGAAAACAAACAGCGGGAAATCTTCTTTTATCAACGCCTTCACACATCAGGAAGTCTCCATTGTTGCAGATGTTGCCGGAACGACGACGGATCCGGTCTATAAGCCGATGGAGATCAGTCCGCTTGGTCCCTGTGTGATTATTGACACAGCGGGATTTGATGATGAGACTGAGCTTGGGGAACGCCGTGTGGAGAAAACGAAACTGGCAGCGGAAAAGGCGGATATCGCTGTGATCGTGGTATCTGGCGCGGATGCCTGCAGAGAGGATGCTTCAGAGACGAAAGATGCAAAAGAAAAATTACAACAGTCGTCCGAGAAAAATCAGGAGAACTTACCGGATCTCACAGAAGAATTAAAGTGGTATCAGTTTCTGAAAGAAAAAAATACGCCTGTTTTGTTCCTCGTCGGGAAAGCAGATATTGATCCGCATACGGACGAACTTGCTTCTTATATCAAAGAAAAAACAGGAAAACAGGCGCTCACAGTCAGTGCCAAAACGGGGGCAGGGATCGACGCAGTCAGGGAAGAACTCGCCCGCCTTGTGCCGGAAAATTACGGAGATAGGCTGATCACGGGAGATCTCGTCACAGAAGAAGATTTCGTCTTACTGGTCATGCCGCAGGATATCCAGGCGCCGAAAGGACGTCTGATCCTGCCGCAGGTGCAGACATTACGGGAACTTTTGGATAAAAAGTGCCTGGTCATGAGTGTGACAACGGATAAACTATTGCCGGCACTTGCAGCCTTAAAAGAACCGCCGAAACTGATCATCACAGACTCACAGGTATTCGGCTATGTGTATGAGCACAAGCCGAAAGAGAGCATGCTGACCTCATTTTCTGTTTTGTTTGCAGCGTATAAAGGAGATCTTCCTTACTATGTGGAAGGTGCAAAAATGTTAGATTCCCTGACAAATGAATCGCATGTTCTGATCGCAGAATGCTGCAGCCATGCGCCACTGCAGGAAGATATCGGAAGAGTCAAAATCCCGCGCATGTTAAAAAAGCGCGCAGGAGAGAGCATTACCGTAGACATCATGAGTGGAACGGATTTTCCACAAGATTTATCCGGCTATGATCTGATCATCCAGTGCGGTGCATGCATGTTTAACCGCAAATATGTGATGTCGCGGATCGACCGTGCCAAAAAACAGCAGGTTCCGATGACAAATTATGGGGTGACGATCGCACATCTGACCGGAATACTTGATAAAATTTCAATGTAGATAGTTTGTCAGACAGATATATAATAAGAAGATACGATAAGAGAGTGTAAGCCCGCAGAGAACCGGTGATGGTTTCCTGCGAGCTTGTTCAGACTAAAGCAGATACGTTTTCTTACCGATAATAGCTTATATAACTAGAAGTAGTTATGAAAAGAGGAAATAAGAACTTTTACATGTGGGAATGAGGAGCAAAATGAACGATTTTAATTATTATGCACCGACAAAAGTTGTTTTCGGAAAAGGTGCGGAACAAAAAGTTGGAAACCTGATAAAAGAACAGAACTGTAAAAAGGTTCTCATCCATTATGGAAGCGGCAGTGCCAGACGCTCCGGTCTGTTAGACAGGATCGAGGCGATCTTTGATAAAGAGGGGATCACTTACGTCGAATTGGGCGGTGTCGTTCCAAACCCGAGACTTTCTCTGGTGTATGAAGGAATCGCACTCTGTAAAAAAGAAAATGTCGATTTCATCCTTGCCGTCGGCGGCGGAAGTGTCATTGATTCCGCAAAGGCGATCGGATATGGTGTTGCAAATGAAGGAGACGTGTGGGATTTCTTTGATTTTAAACGGAAACCGACTGCATGTCTGCCGATCGGTGTAGTGCTTACGATCGCGGCGGCGGGAAGTGAGATGAGCGGTTCCTGCGTAATAACAAAGGAAGATGGCGGCATGAAGAGAGGATGCACGACCGATTACAGCCGATTAAAGTTTGCTGTTTTAGATCCGGAGCTTACGATGACGCTTCCACCGTATCAGACAGCATGCGGATGCACGGATATCCTGATGCATACGATGGAACGCTATTTCAACCACGGTGAAAACATGGAACTGACGGATGGAATCAGTGAAGCACTGATGCGCACGGTGATCAGAAATGCAAAAATCCTTGTAAAAGAGCCGGAAAATTATGATGCGCGCGCGGAAGTCATGTGGGCGGGAAGTCTTTCCCATAATGGACTGACCGGCTGCGGAACGGATGGTGGTGACTGGGCAACGCACAAATTAGAACACGAGCTTGGTGGAATGTTTGATGTGGCACATGGAGCAGGGCTTGCCGCGATATGGGGAAACTGGGCACGCTATGTCTGCGGGGAGCGTATTGAACGATTTGTGCAGTTTGCAGAGCACGTTATGGGTGTGGAGCCGCAGGAGACAGAACAGAAGACGGCAGAGGCAGGCATTGCTGCAATGGAGGATTTTTACCGGGAAATCCATATGCCGACATCATTAACGGAACTTGGCATTGCGCCGACAGAAGAACAGATAAAAGAACTGGCAGAAAAGTGTAATGCGGCAGTCAGAGGCAATCTTGGAAAAGTAAAGCATCTGGATGTGGGAGATATGATCGCAATCTATACGGCAGCAAAATAATATTTTTATAGAAATTCAGGTATAAACACGATAAAAAACAGCATGAGAAAGCCCCTGCAAAACTCGTATCTACAGGTTTTGCAGGGGCTTGTATTCTGTAAAAATTATTTTGCTAAAAGCATCATGATCTGATTGCTGCGCTGTACAAATTTTGCCATAGCGTCAACAGACAGCGGCTGGTTGGAAAGCATTGCAAGATCGTAAAGCTGTTCACAGAACATCGGAACATGCTCGGAATCTTTGTGCTCAAAGATATATTTTACAAGTTCATTGTTTGCGTTTAAGGTCAGGGTCTGATCCGCAGCAAACATGTTCGGATCCATGCCGCCCATGCCGTTCATTGCATACATCTTCATCATATCCTGCATACGTCTGCCTTCCTCGGAAAGCGTGATGACAGAAGCGATATCCGCATTTTTCAGCTTCTCAACTTTGACAGTCAGTTTATCGTTGTTTAAAGCTTTTTTAAACACATCCGTCAGGGTATCTGTCTCAGCCTTTAAGTCCTCAGCGGAAGTCTCGTCCTTTAAGGATTCTGTGACATCTGCATCAATACGCATGAATTTATAATGCTCATTGCGCTGCTCAAGCTGTGAGATGAAGGAAGTATCAATGTTGTGGTCTAAGATGACAGCGTCCATGTTCTGCTCTTTGAACATCTTAATGTACTGACCCTGCTGAAGTTTGTCAGTTACATAGTAGATTACCTTGCGCTCATCTTTTTCCTCAGTATTCTCATCTGCTGCATCGGTGCTTTCCTTTTTGATCGGATTGCCGTCAGCATCTAATACCTCAGCTTCATCTTTGTTTTCGTCTTTCTTTTCTTCCTCTTTGACTAAGAGTTCCGGAAGAGTGAGATATTTGTCATCCAGATTCTTGAACAGGATGTAATCGTTCATCTTGTCACAGAACTTGGTATCTTTCAGACAGCCGAATTTGATGAACGGGCTGATGTCGTCCCAGTATTTCTCGTAATTTTCTTTATCCGTCTTGCACATACCGATCAGCTTGTCTGCTACTTTCTTGGTGATGTACTCGGAGATCTTCTTTACAAAACCATCGTTCTGCAGTGCACTTCTGGATACGTTAAGCGGCAGATCCGGGCAGTCGATCACACCTTTTAAGAGCATTAAGAATTCAGGAATGACTTCCTTGATGTTGTCGGCGATAAATACCTGATTGTTGTAAAGTTTGATGGTTCCCTCAATGGAATCATACTCGGTATTGATCTTCGGGAAGTACAGGATACCCTTTAAGTTGAACGGATAGTCCATATTCAAGTGGATCCAGAACAATGGTTCTTTGTAATCTAAGAATACTTTGCGGTAAAATGCTTTGTATTCTTCGTCGGTGCATTCGTTCGGACTCTTTGCCCAGAGAGGGTTGGTATCGTTTAATGAAACCGGACGCTTTACGATCTTTAATTTATCTTTTGCAGGAGAAACTTCAACGACTTCTTTTTCGCCGTTTTCGTTTTCTTTCTCCTCTGTTTTTGCTTCCTCATGGATCGTCTCAACGACAGTGTCTGTGTCTAATTTATCAGCGGCGTCGATCGTCTCATATTCTGTCTCAGCGTTTGCCTTCTCAAGGAAGATCGGAGTCGGCATGAAAGAGCAGTACTTTTCGATGACTTCTCTTGCACGGTACTCGTTGGAAAATTCAACGGAATCCTCGTTTAAGAAAAGGGTGATTTCTGTACCGACGCCTTCTTTGGTGCCATCAGCCATATCAAATTCAGTACCGCCGTCGCAGGACCAGTGAACAGCCGTTGCACCGTCTTTGTAGGATAATGTATCGATCGTTACCTGATCAGCTACCATGAATGCGGAGTAGAAGCCAAGTCCGAAGTGACCGATGATCTGATCGTCGTTTGCTTTGTCTTTGTATTTTTCAATGAAATCTGTTGCGCCGGAAAATGCGATCTGGTTGATGTATTCCTCAACCTCGTCTGCGGTCATACCAAGACCATTATCGATAAATTTTAAGGTTTTTTCTTCCGGATTTACAACAACGTGGATCTCCGGTTTGTAGTCAGATGGTAATGTATATTCGCCCATCATTTCGAGTTTTTTTAATTTTGTGATCGCATCACATCCGTTACTGATCAGCTCACGGAAGAAGATGTCGTGATCGGAATATAACCATTTTTTGATAATCGGGAACAGATTATCGCTGTTAATTGAAAGATTTCCATGTTTCTCTGCCATATTCAAACACTCCTTTATAATCGTAATAAAATGCAGTGGGCAGATCCGCCTCGCTGCTGCCTGAATCTAATATTATAACCGCAAATTTCAAAAGTCAATAGAAAATCAGCACTCTTTTTTAATGAGTGCTAACAAAAGAAACGGAAATGCCTTAAAACAGGGAAAAACCAGTATTTCTTAAAAAAATATAAATTAAGCAGATAAATAGGATTTTCATTTTGCAGGATTTGTTTTATCATGATAACAGTGAAATTTATTAAGCAGATGAAAAAGATGTTTGCTGGGCAGAAATGGAGATTATTATGACACGCGACAATAACATTCCGGAAATTGATTTTGTGATCACATGGGTAGATGGCAATGATCCGGACTGGCAGAAACAGAAAATGGAGTACAGTATGCAGCCGGATCTGTCGCAGAAACAGGATGACAGAAAAGAGAGATACAGAGACTGGGATCTGCTGAGGTACTGGTTTCGTGGTGTGGAGCGTTTTGCACCATGGGTGCGCAGGATACACTTTGTTACATGGGGGCATCTGCCATCCTGGTTAAATAAAGAACATCCGAAGTTAAATATTGTAAATCATAAAGATTTTATTCCAGAAAAATATCTGCCGACATTTAATTCACATGCCATTGAGTGGAATATGCACAGAATCCCAGGTCTGGCAGAGAATTTTGTATATTTTAATGATGATATGTTTCTGATAAAAAAGGTCAGACCGGAACAGTATTTTAAAAATGATCTTCCGGTGGATATGCTGGCTCTTCAGCCTGATGTGGCAAATACAAAAGATCAGGTCATGCCATATATTTACCTGAATAATGCCATGCTTCTGGCAAAATATTTTGACAAACGTGAAAATATGAAAAAACAGCCGGGAGCATATTTCCATCCCGGTTATCCGTTTATGTATTTTATTTATAATATGTTAGAACTGGCGTTCCCGTTGTTTACAGGATTTTACACGGTTCATGGGCCGTCTCCTTTTAAAAAGAGTACTTTTGTGAAAATGTGGGAATTAGAACCGGAGTTGTTAAACGAGGTGTGCAGCCATAAATTCCGTCAGAAAGAGGATGTCAGCCAGTATGTGCTCAGGGAGTATCAGAAACTGACTGGCGGTTTTGTTCCCGGCAATGTAAGAAGACTCTGCCGGTATTATGATGTCTCAAATGATAACAGCAGGATTGTGGCTGATATAGGTCATCAGAAGAGTGGAAGCGTCTGTTTGAATGACAGCAATCAGGAGATTGATTTTGAGTGGGCAAAAGAAGAACTTCATATGGGTTTTGCGCAGATCTTGAAGGAAAAATCTGCATTTGAAAAGTAAGAGGTGAAAAAAGTGATCGTATTAAAAGCAGATAGCGAATTAAAAATGACATTTGAACGGCTGATAAAGACCATGCATGCAAATGTAAACTGGACAGGTCTTTTTGTGGCACTTGATAATTATCTCATTTTACAGGGGGAAGTGCGCTCCCTGTTTTTTCATTTTGACAGTAGAAAAGTGGCGGAAAATATTGTAGATCTGCCGATCAAAGAAGATGAGATCAAAGATACCGATGAGGTAGCAGTACGGGATGTGATCAATATGATCCTGTATGCATTTGGAAAATGGGGAACGATCCAGGGACTTCGTGTGGAAAAAAATACGGAGCAGCTGAATACTCTTTTCGGGCATGTGCTTGCAGGAATCTATATTGAACCGGAATATACCACGCAGTATTTTCGTTTTTATCATGCAGGAAAGCGTATTACCTATGAAGATGTGATACAGGCGGCACTTGAGGCAAAAGAAGCAGTGCAGAAGGAAGAGGAAGCAGACGAGGAACAGGGACTCTGGCATAAAGTTGAATGGAAGATGGCGCATACTGTTTTTGAGAGAATAGAACTTTCACTGTCAGAAAGAGCAAAAGGCAGGATTGGCAATAACTTTTATAAAGTTGGTTACCGCTGCCCAAAATGCAAAGGAAATCTGCATATGATCATGTATCCGAAAGGAAAAGAGTTTCGAATCGAGACGCCTGAGGGAGTAGTCCTTTTGGCAAAAGCATGTACCTGTGCAGCGTGTCACAGATTTTATACGCCGCGCCCATGGAAACTTCTTGGAGACGGCGATATTTATCTGATGGATTTTGAGGAGGATAAAAAGGCATACGAAGATTATCTTGAGCTGATGGGGCGTAACGGCGAGCATGAGGCAAACAGCCGTTATAATGAGTATGAGGACGGCAGAAAGCCGGCGGGTGTCGAGGACGAGCAGCAGCCACTTGAGGAACTGTGCGAGGATCTGCCGGAATATTCAGATGCAGACTTTGAGGAATTATTAAATAAGATAGAAGAGGGATTTTTCCCGGAAAGCAGTATTGCAGCCTGCGAACCTGCCATACAGGAGGAAAAAAAGCATCGTAAAAAGTTAAAGAGTACGCCTGCATCAGATCAGGACGAAGTCACAGATGATGAAGAAGAGCAGGATGAGAGCAAGAACCGGCACGCAGAAAAACAGCATGGAAATGAAAGCGCGGGTGAAAGTGGATGGAAGCGGAACGAGCACAAAAAGCAATATGAAGATGTACGTCAAAATGAAACGGAAAGCCGCCATGTGAACGCTTCCAGATATGAGAGTGACAGCAGGCAGCCGCACGAAGCTGGGCGGATTGGTGGGGAATCGTCCGATGAAAAATATGCACAGGTAAATGATGCGGAGGCACAGAAAGCCCGTGAAACTTATCAGGCTAAATTTGGAGTCGCAGACCGTATGTCAGAGCGCCAGCTTTCCGAATTAAAACACCAGCTCATGCATGAAACAAGAATTTCGCCCGAAGAGCGGAAACAATACCTGGATATGTTAGAGGAAAAAGAACAGGACAGAAAGCTTGCCGCGTTAAATAAAAAGGCAGAGAACTGCGCAGATAAAAATTATGCCGTGATGCGCCGTGTCTATGACGAGATTGCAGAGGAAAAGCTGCCGCAGGAGAAAAAACAGAATCTGCTTTTAAATCTGAAACAGAAAATGCAGACACAGGCAGAGCGGGAAGTCGCAGAGCTGGTTGGGAAAATGCCGCCTAATATGGACAGGGCACGTTACCATGCACTTCGGGAGAAATTAAAAGAATACGAAGGAGTAGATTTAACCCCATATCAGGAACGGTTAGAATCGCAGAAAAATCTTGCCGAACAGCAGGAAATAAAAAATATGATCCGCCAGTCGAGAAAAATCACCAGAGATGATCTGACAGAGCTTAAGGAGCGTCTGAAAGAAAAGGAGTTTGAGCCGGGGCTGGTTTTGCCGTATTTTGAGCAGATCGAGAATAAAATCCGTCAGATGGATGAAAATGAGATCGCAGAAATTACCGGTGATCCGGCACACATGTCCTTTGATGAGGGAATGGATGCGTATCAGAAGATTGCAGAAGGACCATATTTACCGGATTTAAAGGATAATGCATTAGAACTTTTAAGCAGGCGTCTTTCCAAGATCAAGACAGATGAGTGTGAACAGCTTGTAAATAAGCTGAAAAATGAACTGGAAGAGGCGGGAATCACAGAAAGCCAGAAACATTATTTTTACCCGGCGAGAAAAGTGCTGTTAAAGCAGGCAGCGCCGCAGGAAACAGAGGTTATCGATTATGCCATGGCATCCTATGCCGCAGGAAACGGTCTGTTTGAATATCCGATTTTTGTGGTGGACACATCGAGAAACAACAGTGGAAAAGAGGGGATTATCCTGACACCGGAACATCTATATTACAGCACACTGATGACATCTTACCGTATTGATGTTCCGTCCATAGATGAGATCACTGCATCCACAGGACTTTTAAACCGTGGTGTGTATGTGACAGAGAAAAATGGGAAAAAGACGAAAATTCCATATGCGGTAGAAAATAAGCAGCTCACGGCATATGCCGGGGTATTGAATGAATTTATTCATTATTTACAGGAAAAACCGGATTCGCGAAATATTTCTTATCTGGCGAAAGAAAAACATGATACGATCTGCTGCTTCCGCTGTGGTTATGTATATAAGGGAGGAAATATCTGTCCAAAATGTGGGTTTAAAAACAATGCTTAGAAAATATTAAGAATTATTAAAAATGTATAAAAATGCTTCTTATTTTTGAAAGATGTGATATAATGTTACCATACATATTGTTATTTAATTAACAAAATATGTGATGGTTATATAAAAGTTGCACACAGTAAATGACACAAAAAATACAGGCATGTGTATGTGTCAGGGGGCGGCCTTTTGATGGCGGCAGATTGGAGGAAAGATGGCAAGATTTACATTACCACGCGATTTGTATCATGGAAAAGGGGCATTGGAAGCATTAAAGACGTTTGAAGGCAAAAAGGCGATTATCTGCGTAGGCGGTGGTTCCATGAAACGTTTCGGTTTTCTTGACCGCGCAAAACAGTATCTGGAAGAAGCCGGCATGGAAGTACAGCTTTTTGAAGGAATTGAGCCGGATCCATCGGTGGAGACCGTAATGAAGGGCGCAAAGGCGATGGAAGAGTTTGGTCCGGACTGGATCGTTGCGATCGGAGGAGGTTCGCCGATCGATGCGGCAAAGGCTATGTGGATCAAATACGAATATCCGGATATCACATTTGAGGATATGTGCAAGGTGTTTGGTATTCCAAAACTTCGTAAGAAAGCGCATTTCTGTGCGATTTCCTCAACTTCGGGAACTGCAACAGAGGTAACTGCATTTTCCATCATCACCGATTATGAGAAAGGTATCAAATATCCGATCGCTGACTTTGAGATCACACCGGATGTTGCAATCGTTGATCCGGAACTTGCAGAGACAATGCCACAGAAACTGGTAGCACATACCGGAATGGATGCGATGACACATGCAATCGAGGCATATGTATCGACAGCGAACTGTGATTTCACAGATCCGCTTGCCCTGCATGCAATCAAGATGATCCAGCGTGATCTGGTAGGATCTTATAACGGGGATATGGAAAAGAGAGATAACATGCATAATGCACAGTGTCTTGCCGGTATGGCATTTTCCAATGCACTGCTTGGTATCGTACATTCCATGGCACATAAGACCGGTGCTGCATTTGCGGATTACGGCGCACATATCATCCACGGTGCAGCCAACGCAATGTATCTGCCGAAAGTGATCGCATTTAACGCCAAAGATGAAACTGCAAAGAAACGTTATGGTGAGATCGCAGATTTCATGGGACTTGGCGGTGATTCATTAGACGAGAAAGTGGAACTTCTGATCAAATATCTGCGTGGTATGAATGATGACTTAAAGATTCCGCACTGTATTAAGAATTATGGTGCAGACAGTTATCCGACCGAGCAGGGCTTTGTACCGGAAGAAGTGTTCTTAGAGAGACTGCCGGAGATCGCAGCCAATGCAATCTTAGATGCATGTACAGGATCAAACCCGAGACAGCCGAGCCAGGAGGAGATGGAAAAGCTGTTGAAATGCTGTTACTATGACACGGAAGTAGATTTCTAGGATTTTTCGAAGCGGAGAATAAAAAGAAAAAGACAGACGGATTATTCCTGTTGGGTGGGAATGATCCGTCTGTTTTTCATTCATAGGAAATTACGTCCTATGAATGAAAACGCCCTCCGGGCGGGATGCGCACCTCGCGGAGGAGAAGAAAAATATTTTGAAGTATGTACAGGCAGATAGTCTGCGGAGATATGATAGAAATGATTTCGCAAACAATTGAAAATAGTCGTATTGCGGTTATAATATAGAAAAGGTAATGTAACATAGCGGTACAAATGAAGGAGGAGTTTTAGTTTATGAAAGGAAGGATGAAAAAAGCTTTTACGGCATTGCTGGCTGCGACTGTTTTGGTTGGTGGGATGCCGGTAAATATGCAGGCGAATGTGATTGCAGAGACAGAAAAAACGGAATCGGCATCAGAGAAAGTAAATGAAAAATATGCGGATACGGAAGAACTGGATCTGAT
>ULXV01040087.1_pt1 | contig 15309 bp, 9 predicted proteins | sample 1961601 | NCBI WGS metagenome assembly ULXV01 (sample SAMEA4835847, study PRJEB28245) | human gut metagenome | biome: gut microbiome; material: fecal sample | place: Denmark | collected 2008 | reverse complement strand
AAAAAGCTTTCTTTGCAACTTCACGAGCCACTTTTTCTTTCTCGTCATTTCTGATAACTCCTTCAAAAATAAGCCGTTCGATGGCTGGATCGATATCTTCTGCTGTTTCGATGACAGAAAATAAAGTATGTAACATACGTCCGCGGTTGATAAAGCGGTCGTCCGAATCTTCTTCTTCAATGCCCTGAATGAAGTCAGCAGAGCGGTTGGACTGACGAAATTCAATATCATGCCGCATGGATTCCATCCGAATAGGGAGTTTCTCTGGTTTCTGGGTTAGCTTGTTTGTGGATGTCTTGATTCTTTCTTTTTCGGAAGGGCATAGTTGTCCTTGCTCGTAACAGTCTTCTTCCCAGTCAATCCCTTCTTCTTGGGCTACTATCGGTAGGGTGTTTGCCAATAGTTCGGACATGGTGCCTTTTTGTTTTTTTCTGCTCCAGATAATAAGGTTTTTCCCTGCGCGGGTAAAAGCAACGTATAGTAGATTGAGGTTATCCACCCAAAGTTGAAGACGTTCTTGCAGGTAGTCGTTACCATAAATCGATTCAGCCATTTGGGTGGAATAGTTAATAGGAAGAATATCCAATGCATTGAATGGTGCTGTTTGCGGGGCACACCATACAAGCTGATTATTGGTTTCATTCTCCAGCTTCCAGTCGCAGAAAGGAAGGAGTACGGTATGGAATTCCAATCCTTTGGATTTGTGTATGGAGAAAATCCGGATACCTTCTACTTCTCCACTCGGAATTGTTTTACTGCATAATGTTTCGTCCCAATACCGGATGAATCCGTCTAGCTCGGAAGAGTTGCTTTGCAGATAATCGGTCACCGCATCAAAGAAAGCAAATAAATAGGCATCCTGATCTTTGATAAGATTCATCTCGAATATGCTGAAAAGTTCTTCTAAAAGCTCATAAAGAGGCATTAGCCTTAGTTCCTTTGTCTTTTCAAGAAAAGCGGCGGGAAGATAATTCTCGGCAGGGAGGAGTAGGAGAGTATTCCAATCCAGTCCTTTCTGTAAAACCTCGTTTTGATAGGCTACGGCCAGTTGGGCACGTGCTATTTTATTATTTTCATCGGAAAGGAATCGCAGTGCATCCAGCATCATACAAATGGCAAGAGAGGCGTCAAGGCGGAAGGCTTCGTCTGATACCACTTTATAGTGTAGCTCCTTATCGAAGTAGTCGGCGATTCGGGGAATACTTTTATTTTTTCGTACCAGGATGGCTATATCATTCAGTCGTACTCCGGAGGTGAGGAGATGTTGCACTTCTTCTCCCAGACTGATTAATGTCTGTTCGGTATAATCATGTTCTTCGTCGGGTTCGAGAAAAGAGACTTTTACATATCCTTTTTCTGTACTTCGGGGAGATTCCTGCACAACGTCGGCATAGGCTTTCTGCAGATCCTCACAATCCTTGCCTAACTGTTGCTTATATACTCCGTTCAGATAGTTGGCGGCAGCTGTGAAGATTTGGTTATTAAACCGGATAACATTGGTTTCACTTCTCCGGTTGGTAGCTAATGTCTTGACGCGGATCGGGAAATGTTCGATGTGATTATTCAGGCTGTTGAGAATTCCCCAATCGCCATTTCGCCAACGATAAATGGATTGTTTAACGTCTCCTACAATCAAACTGTCTGCTCCTTGAGACAATCCTTCCAGTAAGAGCAATTTGAAATTTCCCCATTGCATCCGGCTGGTATCCTGAAACTCATCTATCATGACGTTATGGATATTCGTTCCTATCTTTTCGAATACAAAAGAGGAGTCACCGTCTTTCACCAGTTGATGGAGCAGGGCATTCGTATCTGATAATAGAAAACGATTGTTGTCGTGATTCAACTGACGTACTTCTTCATCGATATTGGCGAGGAGTTGCACTTTGTTGAGATGTTGCAGGGATAATCGGCAACTATTCAGTAACAAATTATTCTTGGAACGTAACTTTTCAGCATCTTCCAGAATTTGCATGAGACTGGAGTTGGCTAAATTAATGATGTCCGCGTAGCGGGGAGAAGTCTTGGTTGCCCAGTTCTTTGCGTCTTCCAGACATTTTTCTACTGTAGCATTACGGATATCATTGCCTAAAATACCATTATTAAGTTTACGAAAATAACTTCCGATTCCGCGTGAACCGTTTTTCAGATCATCAGCAGTCAGTGCGTGTCCATCCAGTTCTCCTTCGAATTGGTCGTAGAATCCTTTCATTTGCTCCAGAATTTCCGTTTCCAGCGCTTTCAGTTGCTTGCGATACTCTTTGATGGTATCAGGGTTTCGTAACCGTTGCCGGAGTCCTTCTCCCTTTTCAATATAACCTTCATCGAAAATATTGCGTCCGAAACTTTTTACTTCGTCCGACACGTTCCAACGTTTATCGTCGGCAATTCGTTCGTTGATATAATCGAGTAACCATGCGAGAACGGGAGAAGTGGGTCCTAGTTTCTCAATCATGCTATCTACAGCGTCACTAAGAACTTCGGTGTTATTTAACTCAATATTCAGATTCGGGCTAAGTTCCAGTTCCCGTGCGAGATTGCGCATGACAGATTGAAAAAATGAGTCGATAGTCTCTACCCTGAACCGGCTGTAATCATGCAGCATATAGCTAAGGGCGACGCCTGCCGCTTCCCGTATCTCCTGTTCGGTTTTTCCTGTCTCTTCTTTAATTCGGTTGAGGTAGGCTTCGGAATCTTTATCGTCTATCTGTATGCCGTAAAGCTGACTAAGAATGCGTTCTTTCATTTCTGCAGTTGCCTTATTGGTAAAGGTGACAGCGAGAATTTGCCGGTAGGCGCGGGGATTGAGAATTAACAGTTTGATATATTCCACTGCCAGGGTAAATGTCTTACCCGAACCTGCGGAGGCTTTATAGACTAAAAGTTCACTCATGTTTCTGTTTATGGGATATATTCGATTTTAGCAACAATGACCCGTATGTCCTCCGGTTCTTTCCCTGCCTTTACCAATGCCTGATGAAAGTTTTTGGGGAAGAACATGAAGAATGTATCTGGAGTGGAATCTACATATTTTATTTTCTTGGCTTTGTAGAAAGTAACATCCGGTTTGTATTCAGTGATAGGCTCTGCATATTCTGCTGAAGTAATTCCGAAACGTTCGGTGCCTTTCACTACATATTGCAGATCAATACCATGGCGGTGTGCTTCGATTTTACGTTTACTGACATCTTGTGTTGTTGCATCCTGTACATTGATGTAACAATGTTCGCCATCCACTTCATATCGTCCGGCAGGCATATTCGCAAGGTCGTGGGTAGCTAGCCATTGGAAAGTCTTGTCCCACACTTTCTGGTTCTTATGATATTGTGACGCAAATTCCTGATAATCGGTTGTTTTATGAGGCATTGCCTTCAGTCCGTTTGCCCATTCTTGTTTTTGTGTCCATTGACGGGCTTGTTTAAGAGTCCAGTTATCAGCGGATTCTTGTGAACACACGTTTTCAGTGAAGAAGAAAAGAAAAAGTCCGATAAACAGGCTTGAACTACTAAATACAAATTTTGATTTCATGATTGTTCGAAAAAATTAGGTCCGAAAATAAGTATGAATAAAGGTAGATAGTCTTTTAAAGCTACTCGCAATAATTTTAAGGCTTGTCCAATCCTGTAATTAATCGTTTGTGGAGATACATTCAGCTTCTCGGCAATTTCTTTATGCGTCAGATGTTGATTGCGGTTCATCTCGTAAGCTTCGAGATATTCTTTCGGAAGTTTTTTTAGTGCTTCTTCATATAAACGGAAAAGCTCATCACTCAAATAGAAGTCCGGGTTATTGAACTCACTATCATATTTATCAACGATTTCCTGATGAACTTTTCGTTTGATCTCAAAATGGGAAAGACGGTTGAGAGCTTTGTTCTTGACAATCGTAAAAAGAAGTGTTTTGAGTGTCAACTCTTCCATAAGAGTGCAACGATTTTCCCACAGCCACATCATCGTTTCTTGTACAATCTCCTCTATTTCTTCCTGCTCACCTACATACTGGGAACAAAAAGCACATAGCCTACGGAAATAATGTCTGTAGACGACGTCAAAAACTTTTTCTTCTCCTGCTTTTAGGGCAGTGATAACGGACTTATTATTATTAATATCCAAATATATCGGAGATTGTGACATTCTCTTTTAATTTATGTAAGACAAAAATAATGAAAGAAGTAGATAAATGAAATAAAAATGCGAGAAAAAATATTTTTTTCTTTTTCTCTTTAGTATATTTGTGCTCACAACTGTATTACTACAAAGGTATTATAGTTTTTTTGTAAAAAGATAAAAGAGCATGGATGAAACTATCTTGGTGAATTACCTGCAAGGTGAATGTAATGATGAAGAAGCTGCTCGGGTGGAAGCTTGGTACGAGGAAGGGCCGGAAAACCGGAAAACTTTGGAGCAACTTTATTACACTCTCTTTGTAGGTGAGCGTATAGCGGTGATGAATACTGTAGATACAGAGGCGTCATTGGATCAATTTAAATCAGCTATCAGAGAAAAGGAGAAAAAGGCTAAGCGGAAAAGTATTTCAATCCGTTGGGGACGTTATGCTACTGTGGCGGCTGCTTTTCTTACCGGACTCGTTTTTGCCGGTGGAATTGCCTGGGGATTACTTTCTAATAAGCTTTCGGATTATGAGGTGATAACTGCTGCCGGACAGAGAGCGCAGACTGTGTTGCCGGATGGTAGTAAGGTATGGCTGAATGCATCTTCAAAAATAGTTTATCATAATTCTTTATGGAGTTCGGATCGTCAAATCGATTTGTCGGGTGAAGCCTATTTTGAAGTGTCTCATGATAAACATGCTCCATTTATAGTAAATAGTAAGCAAATCAAGACTTGTGTGCTTGGTACGAAATTTAATGTGCGTGCACGCCAAGATGAGAATAGGGTAGTGACTACCTTGCTTCAAGGACTGGTACGGGTAGATTCTCCGCAAACGGAAGAGAATGGTTATTTGTTGAAACCGGGACAGACATTGAATGTAAATACGGATACTTATCAAGCAGAGTTAATTGAATATAACCAACCTACAGATGTGCTTCTCTGGATTAATGGCAAGTTGGAATTTAAGCAACAGTCTTTATTGGAAATAACCAATATTATGGAGAAGTTGTACGACATCAAATTTATCTATAAGGATGAAGCATTGAAATCAGAACGGTTTACCGGTGAATTCTCTACTGATAGCACTGCTGATGAGATACTGAATGTATTAATGCATACCAATCATTTCTCTTATAAGAAAGACGGACGGATTGTCCGAGTGATGAAGAAATAAGAGATAGGTTAGTGTTTCTAAAAGGCTGTCTAATTAGATCTTGACAGATTAAGGTTTGTTCGTTATATAAAGATGTGAAGTGCTCCCAAAAGTTAGATACATAACTTTCTGGGGGCATTTCACATATATGTAGTGGCAAACTGATTGGAATGGGATTTGATTAGATAGTCTTTAACACGAGAAATCACCCTCACTACATGACTGAACTGCACTCCTTAAGTTTTGTGTTCAACTTTTGGGGTGCAGTTCATTGTAATGAGGGTGATTTTATGAACTTAAGGCCTGTTTGATAGCCTCTATTCTATATTTTTATAGTTATCTATTCATAAATACTTACTCACTTTTGGGTTCGTAAACATTAAATTCTGTAACATCCGTACGACCAATCTGATATTTCAGATATCGCGTAGTAATAGGAGAAATGAACGTAATATTCTGTGTACCACCGGAGATTGCTAATGAACTCAATGATTTCCATGTCGTACCATTTTCAGACTGTAATATTTCCACTTCTCTAGGAGCATATGCATTGGCCCAATGATTCGTTTTGATACCTGTTAAAACCTTAGCTTCTCCTAAATCAACAGTAAACCAGAATCCTTTATTATTTAGAGCAACGTCAATTCCAGTCTTGCCATCGATTAAATTATTGGGTGCGCCTTCTACTCCTTCTTCTACATTAATAATCCAGCCGGCGCGATTACTGATAAGTTGGCTATTACTAGGAATACCGCTTTTTAGATTACAATAGGCAGCTTTATTAATAATGACAGGCAATGTACTTAAACTACTGCTAATAACAGTGTTCTTATCATTGGTAGTTACATTACTGATTGAGACACTGAAAGAGAAACTTGTTTTTTCCATGATACTGGCAAATATCGTCGGATCAACCGTCGCAGTGATTTCTTCAGAAGTCATCTGTCCTTCTTTGAGAGTAACCTGTGAGGAACTTAAAACGATCTGGCTTGCATCAAGCCCTTCTGTTTCACTTTTTGCACTTAATGCGATAACCATATCTGTAGAGACTGCTTTCTGTGTTTTTACAGTAAAAGCCATCTTAATTTCATCTCCTCCGATTCCATTCGCATCATGAGTCAGATTGAACTTTTTTACATTCCCCGATAAATAGTCATTTCTCTGTAGAGACACATACGTAGCATTCCACTCGTTAAAAACGTCTTCATCATCGCTACAGGACGAAATGAACGGGACAAACAAGCCGAGTAGAGTTGCTATTGATAGTGATTGAAATATATTTTTCATATGTACATACGATTAAATTATTACTATTTCCATTCGGTAGATTTATCTGTAGATAAAATACCGTCAATCCAGGTAGGAGTAGCAGAAGTAGTCAAAGTATGACCTTTGCCGGTTGCATCTTCGAATACATTGCCTTGTCCTTCATTGAATCGCCAATAGGCTTCCAAACCCACAGATTTTGGGCTAACTTGAGTCATGTTATTTTGAATTTGAGAAGCGGAACGAACTACAGACCAAATACGTGCTTCACTCATCAAAATTTTACAGTTTCCCCATCTACTATAAGAATCATCACCTAAGCAGAACCAATTTACATCAGAGAAAGTTGTTGCTCCTGTTGGTATACTCAACACACCCGAATCAACTCCGTTTATGTAAAGTCGATAGTTGGAACCATCACAGACCAATGCTAAATGTTGCCATTCGTTTGGCTTGAAAGAATTACTTGGATTCAAATAAAGCCGGTTACGTCCTACAATCTGTACTAATGAATGTGCCTTATAATTTTCATTGTCACTTTGAGGATCCTCAAAACGTAAAAGGATGAAGTTTGCATCATCTCCTCCGTTCTTAAATACTGCACGGTCACGGTCAGCTGTGTTGGCTACCTGAAAACGAACCTCTATCGTATATTGTGAATACGTTTCGGGAGATTCTGTGAATTTATTAGCTTTTAAACTAGGAGCGCCAACAAACATTGGAGCTGAAAATTCGATAATACTTTCTGCCAAAATAACAAAGGTTCCGGTATTTTCCATCGGTGAAATACTTCCATCTTGCAATACTAGTTTTACAGGCAGTGCATATGATTCTCCCGATTTCATCATTTCCTGACTGAAAGCTTTCAAAGCGATGGAGAGGGCATCGGCTGCATATTGTCCTGCTTTTACAGTAATCGTTTCCGGCAACGTATAATAATCTTTGGGCAACATTATATATCCGGTTCCATTAATATGGTTATAAGTGTCCAGTACTGATTGATCTGTAACCAATTTATAATGATTGTCTGTAGAAGAAAGATTACTAAGATGCACATTTAGGGTAGTAAAACTTTCTCCAGTAGCCTGTACGGTCACTTTTTGACTTGTACTGGAAAGAGCTTCTTCAATATAAGCATGTGTATCTAAAGTATCGTATTTTGCATCTCCACAACTTACTATACTTCCTAAGCCTGTTATGACTGCGGAGAAGCATAAAATTTTTATATAATTCATACGTTTCATAGTTTACATTAATTTTTAAGTAATGAATGTGATGACGGGTTCATAATTTGAATAGCACGGCGTATATTTTTATATTCTGGTGAAGTACCATACTCTGCTTCCATATGATAGGTTCCTGCACCACCTTTACGGAATCCGTTACTTGGTTGCCAGCGTGCCATTCCTTCGAGAGATTTCATTTTGTTACCATAACGATCAGTGTAATCATATCCACCGTCCATAGCAGCATCAGTAGCCTCGAAATTCTCGGTCATGATGGTCATCTTCGTGATTTGTTCTTCAGACATGACACTGCTATACGTCTGAACAAGTCCTGCACCTGCTACGCCGCCTGTGATAAGACGTTTATCGAGTTTAGAATCACTGCCAGGACTACTATTATTGTAAGCCTGAATGATAAAATAGTCAAAATATAACCCGACTTCAGGTCTACCTGTTATGCTCTGTGGTTCGCCATCGATAACTAATAATTTACCTGTTCCTGATTTCGGACCGAAATATTTGCCTAGTTCATCAACAAATGCAAACATTCTATCGTCTTCGTCTACGATATTACCGGGGTTGCCGAAATTAGGTTCATAATCGATATCAAAGCCGTCGTAACCATATTTGTTTACTGTATCGGCAATGGCGCTTGCATATTTGCGAATGGATGCTTCTATTGCTTCCTTATTTGATTCATCGGAAGGCCATCCCCAAAAATCATTCACAGCTTCTTTTTCGGATGAAAATCCCATATTTTCCCAATTTTCACGAATATTCTGCGGAGTAATTTGATCGCCTACACTTCTGATAATAAAACACATGGTAAAACGAGTTCCTTTAACTTGTTGGCAAAATTGCAGATCTTTTTTTTGAGCTTCTGTAATGTTCGACCAATTTCCCCAAATAGAAACAATATCTACACTATCAGGAATACCGGCTAAAGAGCTTTTCATATAGGCACCTTCACCACTCCAGCCACCAAACCAGCCAAAGGCAACTTGGTGATCTGTCTGCTTATAGGCACGCAAGGCCACATAATATTCATCCGATACGATCGATTCGGGAAAAGTTTTTGCTTCCGACTCCGTCCAGTCACTGCAACCGATCAATGAGGTCGTTGCCAGTGATATGAGTACAATGTATAATAAATAAATTTTCTTCATAAAAGTCCTTTTTATGCATTATATAAATTAGTTCTTCTTAGCCCACTTTAAGTCAGTAGCTTCGTTATCAGCACCGCCTAGTTCTGCTACTCCCAGATCATAATTGGCTTTATTGTTTTGTGCCTCTGTATAAGGGAAGCTTAGACGACGCATACCGCGTTGGCTACTCACTCCACAATCTGATAGATTGTCGATACAAGGATAAAGTTCCGGATAACCTGTACGGCGATATTCAGCCCATGCTTCCAATCCTAATGGATAATTGGCGATCCATTTTTGAGTAATGACGCGTTGGAAATTCTTTCCATTTACGTTATCAGCCTCGCTGTCATCCCACATCACACTCACTGTATTGGTAATTGTAGCAGTAGCATTTTGTACAGCATCACTTTCATGTGATACAACAGGAGCCTCGTCAATCTTCAAGTATTCAGTGGCTGAAACCTGATATTGTTCCATTGACAAATTAATACCATCTTCATAATAGGCTTTTGCTGTTTTAGAACCGACATTCCAACCACGCAATTTTCCTTCTGCACGTAAAAACGCTGTTTCTGCAGCACAGAAAACCATTAATTTAGAAGTTGCCGTATATGCAGGAATAGAGAATCCTGCTGCATCTGCCTTTTTAAAATCAGCATCTCCAGTACGCATACCTACATACTTATCTGTTTTCCCGGCAAGGGTAGACTTATTAAAGAACTTCGGCATACGTGGATCATCATATGCATTCATATAGTCTACAATATTTGCATTCACACGCAGATCACCCCAACTTACAGCTGCCAGTTGATATGGATTGCTCTGTGTACCACAAGAAAGCATAGCATTGTCCGAGTTACTTTCAATCAATCCGGCTTTATGTGTTACTGCTGCTTCAGCTGCCTCTTGAGCAATGCCAGGCCATGTTCCGCTGATTCGCATTGCAACACGTAAACGCATTGAATTGGCTAACTTAGCCCAACCAGAATAATTTCCATCGAAAACGGGGTCATTGGCTCCCAATGGTGCGTTACCGTTTGTTTCTACATAATAGTTGTACAAAACATCAGCTGCATTGGCCAAATCATTTAATATACTGGTATAGACCTGTTCTTGGGTATCATAAGATACATAGAAATTTCCCTTCTTTACTTGACTGTAAGGCATTGGTCCGTAGCAATCTGCTACACGAAGCATCGTTATTGCACGTATCATACACGCAAAAGCATAATAATGTCCCGTAGAATTAGTTGCTTCCTGTATTTGGAAAAAGTTTCCATATATTTTTTCAAACGGAGTGTTCCAAGGGGTAGCATTCCAGGCATCACTCTGATTGAATGTGCTGAAGTTTGTACCACTCCATGTGTTAGAACAGCATAAATAGCCACCTAACTGTCCCACCATCTGATCCTGCATTTGAGAGTCATTCTGCTGAATATTCACAATTGTTTCAATCATAGACTTCATCAAAGTCGCAGGGTCTGCATCATGAATTTGATATTGATTCGTATTATACTCCTCAAATTTATCGGTACAACTTCCTGCCAGTAACAACAGAGCGGCACCGACTGTGATATTTCTTAAATATTTTCTCATAACATTAGCTTTTTCTTTTAGAATTGAACTTTCACATTAAAACCGAAGTTACGCAAGCTAGGTTGCATAAAGTAGTCTACATTCATATAATAGTTACTGGAGGTAGAGGCAGACAATTCCGGGTCAAATGGGGCTTTACAATAAATCATCCATAAATTACGTCCTACAATACCCAAAGTAACATTCGCCACATTTTTAAACCATCTTTTAGGAAGTGTATAGTTTAGACTCAATTCCTGCAAACGTACATTGGTTGCACTATATAGATAATAACGACCGTAGCCACCTTCACCCGTACCAATAGTCTGGTAATACTTTTGGGCGTTAACTTTGCCGTTATTAATAGGTATACCACCATTATCACGAGCTGTTGCAGACGTTTCGGATACTCCATAATAATCTAAAATACCTTGAGTAGCCGAATAAGCTAATCCGCCTACACGGGCTGATAATACAACTCCTAAATCAATTCCTTTATAAGTGAAATGATTGGTCCATCCGAGGTTGAAATCAGCATCCAGATTACCTACTTTTACCGGAGTGTTTGATGAAGTGATACCCAGATTACCATTCTGATCGACTTTTATATTACCGTTATTGTCTTTTGTCAGTTGGTTGTATACATAGATATCAGTCATGGAGCCTCCTTCTGTCAGGATGACGCGAGGAGCTACATTCTCTTTACCTAACCAACCCACATTCATTTCATCCATTTGGATAGCTTCTCCTGTCACGGGATTCACGCTGCCGCTTGCCAGTCGTTTCACCTTGTTACGGTTTAGAGTGAAGGTTGCATTAGAAGACCATCCGAATCCTGCCCATTTATCACTGAATCCTAAAGCTAATTCAATACCCTGATTTTGCACGTTACCAGCTTGTACAATCGCTTGTTTATATCCGGAAGAAGAAGGGATATCTACCTTAAATGTTTGGTTCAATGTGTTAGAACGATAGTAAGTAGCGTCTAAATAGAAACGATTTCCCCAGAATTTCAAGTTCAAACCGATTTCCCAGGATTTAGTCTTTTCAGGTTTCATATTGTCCATCGGATATACGGTCGGATTCGCCCAGTTATGTGTCTGGCTGTTGTATTCGTACCCCGGATTAGTAAGGAAACGATCGAAAGAAGAGGCTACCACTGTATACGAACCGCGTATTTTAGCATAAGAAATCACCTCTGGTAGTTTAACCATTTCTGATAATAAAGCCGATAAACCGACTGACGGATAAAAGAACGATTTTTGTTTGGAGAATGCGAGTTTTGAATCCCAGTCATTACGTCCGGTTACGGTTAGATACAGTTGATTTTTCCAACTTAATTCAGCACTGGCAAAAATACTTTGAATTTCATCTTCATATCCGGTAGGGTCCGGTTTATAGTTGGCGGAGAAATTAATATTGTTGATCTGGAAGAAGTTGGGAATAACCAGGTCACCTGCAATATATAACTGATCCATTGAAGTATGATATATGGAAGCACCAACATTGGCTGTTAAATGAAAATCACCAAATGTTTTATCTATATTAGCCAGGAAATCGGCATATAAAGAACGTTCCTGACGCATGGCATCTTCAAAACCACCGCTTACACCACAGAATGTTGTTAATGTAGAAGCAGATTTTTCGTTTTTATTCCGGTAGTCGGAGTTGTCCAGATTGACACGACCGACAACATTGAGCCAATCTGTAGCCTGCCATTTCAAAGAAGCGTTCATCATATAACGTTTCTTGTTGGAAGTACGGTTGATGCGATTTTGTATCCAATATGGATTTTGTAATGACAAACTTGCATCACCATAAGGCCAATATTGTTCCATATAGCCGTAGTTAGTATTATAACGTTCATACAAACGAATTTCGTCAAAGTTGTCTCCACGAGGGAATAGATACAGTGATGGGAGAGGGTTATAATACTGTCCTTGAGAAACCATGTTTTTGTTGTTCTGAACGATATATTGTGCACCGATATCCAGAGTAAGTTTATCATTCAGGAAATGGGTGGTATTACGTGCCGTAAAATTATAACGGTTATAGGAGTTATTCGGAAGAATTCCACCGGAGTTAGTTGTAGAAGCAGAAAGATAGGTCTGGTTTTTGGTATTTCCTGTAGATAATGCTACCGAATTGATAACATTGGAGCCTGTTTCAAAGAAGTCAGATGGGTTATATCGACGGTTTGTCAATTCTCCCCAGCTGAATAATCCGGAACTTGTACCATAACGGTTCTGCATATCCGGCATAATATATGCTTTAGAGAAAGTAGTACTGTTGGATACTGTTATGGTAGTTTTCTCTGTTTGGCCTTTTTTAGTAGTAATTAAAACAACACCGTTTGCCGCAGCAGAACCATATAATGCTGCCGCAGAAGGACCGGTCATCATACTAATACTAGCAATATCGTCCGGATTTAAGTCAGCAACAGCATCTGATCCTCCCATCTCTCCAAATAATCCTTCGCCACCGCTTTTTCCTGTATTAAAAATAGGTACACCATCAATTACATACAATGCATTGTTATCTTTAGTCAGAGATTTCATACCACGCATAACAACACGTGTGGCACCACCAGCACCGGTTGCACCACTATTAATTTGAACACCGGCAACCTTTCCTGATAGTGAATTCATAAAATTGGCGTCCTTTACAGCTGTCAATTCGTCACCTTTTACCTCTTGTACATTATAACTTAACGCCTTAGTTGCACGCTTGATACCCAATGCAGTAACAACTACTTCGTCCAATACTTGCGTATCTTCTCCTAAGGTTACTTTTATAGGTTGTGCGTTGGCAAGCGTGATTGTTTGGGAGGCATAACCGATATAGGATACTTCAAGTACATCACCTTTAGCTGCTTGTATTTTGAAATTTCCATCCATATCAGTGATAGTACCATTTGAAGTTCCTTTTATCAAAATACTAACTCCAATCAATGGTTCTCCTTTTGAATCAGTAACAGTACCACTTGCAGTAATTGGTGTTTTTTTCTGCTGCTCTTCTTTATTACTCTTTGCAGAAAGTACAATATGATTATCTACTATTGAAAAACTGACATTTACTCCTCTGAATAACTGATTCATTACATTATTCAAAGATTCTTTTGTGACCTTGATAGATATGACACGATTTATATCGACATCATTTGTGTTATAGACTACTGACATTGAAGTTTGTTTCTCAATTTCTTTCAAAGCAGTGTTCAAGGGTACTTTCGATAGATTAAGAGTGATCGTTCGTTCTTGCCCATAAGCTGAAGCAAAACACGAAACCAACAAAAGGAAGAATAACAAGTATGAAAACTTGTGTTTTATAATTTCTTTCATCTTATTCTTTTTAATTAGAAATAGTTTTTAGGGAATTTGTAATTAGAGGCGGTAAATGAGATTACCGTTTTCACACAAAGGTTTCATGTATCTCTGTTTCTCATAATTAATAAATTTAAAGGTTATACTTAAAATAAATTCCATAAGCGCTTATTCAATAGTAATACATTTTATGTTGTAACCTTACTAAACGAAGATAAGATTTTTTTCGAAAAAAATAGAATAGAAAGATTCCTAATTGAAAAATAAATACTCAAATATTTGATAAATAGAATTTTATGTACTTATTAAAATCAGGCTGATTTATTACATTTGCATACATTTTGCATACAATATATGTATGCTTTACCTATTGTATAGATATAAATATTCATTTTATGTTCAAATATTCAAAAGATGGAATTTCGGTTTTAACCATATTAGATACCAGAAGAGCAAAAAAGAGTGGACAGTTTCCTGTTAAAGTTCAAGTGGTATATAGAAGAAAGCAAAAATATTACTCAACTGGGAAGGAAGTGTCAAAAGAAGATTGGGCAAGGTTATTAAAAGTAAAAAGCCGGTTATTGGCAGAAATTCGATCAGATATAGAGAGTAGTTTTTCAACTATTAAGCAACAAGTTAATGAACTGATAACAAAAGGAGAATTTAGTATTGAAACATTAAGCGTCAGGTTAGGAAGGCAGATGAATGATATGACTTTGCGCAGTGCTTTTCGCTTAAAAATGAAAGAACTGGAAGCCTATGAACAAGCAAACACGTACCTAAATTATCAAAGTGCTTTAAAAAGTTTAGAAGATTTCGGAGGTTCCACTATACCTTTGGAAAACATTACAATTGATTGGCTTAAACGTTGTGAAAAATTTTGGATATCAGAAGGTAAAAGCTATTCAAGCATAAGTATTTATTTCCGAGCTTTAAAGTGTGTCTTAAATCGTGCTGTACATGATGGTATCATAAAAGAATCATCTTTTCCTTTTGGAAAGAATAAATATGAAATTCCTGAAGGGTGTGGACGTAAATTAGCACTTACTCTTTCTGAAATAAAAAAAGTAATGTCCTATCAATGTGAAACAAAAGATATAGAAGAATTTAGGGATCTCTGGGTGTTTTCTTATTTATGTAATGGTATTAATTTTATGGATTTATTATTTCTTCAGTATTCAAATATTATGGATGGAGAAATATGCTTTGTACGCTCTAAGACATCTCGAACTACCAAACATAACAAAGAGATACATGCAATCATTACTCCTGAAATGTGGAATATTATTCAAAAATGGGGTAATCCAAGATTAAGCCCGCAAACGTATATTTTTAAATATGCTAGAGGAACTGAAGATGCCTTTGAAAAGATTAGATTGGTACGGCGTATTATAACCAAATGTAACAGAAGACTTAAAAAAATAGCCCAAGACATTGGAATTTTTCAGTTGACGACTTATACTGCGAAACATCATACAATCTCTATCTAATTGAAAATTAAACAGT
>ULXV01039721.1_pt1 | contig 15371 bp, 9 predicted proteins | sample 1961601 | NCBI WGS metagenome assembly ULXV01 (sample SAMEA4835847, study PRJEB28245) | human gut metagenome | biome: gut microbiome; material: fecal sample | place: Denmark | collected 2008 | reverse complement strand
CAACAATTGCATTGATGCACGGTTCCTATTTTGAGTACTTTATCTCCCATGATGTTGAGACTCCTGTATCTAAAATACGTCTAGTTTTTTTGTTTATATTCGTTCGGGGTGCAGCCGACATGCTTTTTAAATAACCGACTGAAGTGCTGTGGATATTGAAATCCCAGTTCATAAGCTACCTGGCTGACAGTTTGAACACCTTCCAGTATTCTTTCTTTGGCCAGTTCGATAATCCGGCACTGGATATATTCCTGTGCAGTTTTTCCGGTTTCCTTCTTTATCAGGTCCCCGAAATAATTAGGAGAGAGGCATGCCTTGTCTGCAAAGTATTTCACGGATGGCAGTCCTTCGGTCATTGCCACCTGATTTTGGAAATATTCGTCCAGTAATTGCTCGAATTTAACGACTATATCTTTATTCGCCTGATTGCGTGTAATGAACTGCCGTTCGTAGAAACGCATACAGTAATCCAATAGCAGTTCGATATTCCGTACGATAAGTTGCTTGCTATGCTTGTCGATAGTATGCTCCAGTTCGAGCCGGATTTTATGTATGCAATCGGTTACGATTTCTCTTTCCTGATCTGAAAGATGCAATGCCTCATTTACCTCGTAAGAGAAAAAAGTATAGTTTTTGATATTCTGTCCTAATGAAGTTCCACGGATTAAATCGGGGTGGAATAAAACCCCAATCGACTTGGTACGGGGAGCCGTTCGGTTACGGTTGTCTATTCCGCTCACTTGTCCCGGTGCCATACAGACAACCGTTCCTTCCTGATAATCGTAATTCTTACGTCCGTATGTGAGATCCCCGCATTTGGCATCTTTCAGGAACAGACAATAGAATCCGATGTTCATACAGATATACTCAACCGACTTGGTAGCTTTTGAGAAGTCGATTACATTAACTAAAGGGTGCAATGTCTCCAGTCCAAACAACTGGTCATACTGATCGACGGTTTCAATTTTTGTTATTTCATCCATATGCTTTGTTATTAATCTGATACAAAGATAAAACATTTGGAGGTATCTTTTTTATTTCATACCTCAAATCAGTAATAAGGGTACAAGAATCAGTAATCTGTATACTACATAAACTTGCGGGCGGAAAAATAAATGGCAATGATTGCTGGAAGTAAGTCATGGAATTGATATATTTGCTCCGGAGAATATAAAAAAACAGGTTTTATGAAAGCATTATTCATTGGAGGAACGGGTACTATCAGTACAGATGTAGTTGCATTGGCGCAACAGAGAGGGTGGGAGATTACTCTCCTTAACCGCGGCTCAAAAAAAATGCCGGAAGGAATTCACAGTATCATTGCGGATATTAATGATGAAGAAGCTGTGGCAAAAGCCATCGCACTTGAACATTACGATGTGGTTGCGCAATTCATCGGTTATACGGCAGAAGACGTAAAGCGTGATATCCGCCTGTTTCAGAATAAAACGCGGCAATACATCTTTATCAGCAGTGCCTCTGCCTATCAAAAGCCATTAACCGATTATCGCATTACCGAAAGCACTCCTCTGGTCAATCCCTATTGGCAGTATTCCAGAAACAAGATAGAAGCGGAAGAGGTATTGATGTCAGCCTACCGGACAAGTGGTTTTCCGGTGACCATCGTTCGTCCCAGCCATACCTATAACGGAACCAAACCTCCCGTAGCCGTACATGGAGATAAGGGAAACTGGCAGATTCTCAAACGGATTCTTGACGGCAAACCTGTCATTATTCCCGGCGATGGCTCCTCTTTGTGGACACTGACTCACTCCAAAGATTTTGCCAAAGGCTATGTCGGACTGATGGCGAATCCACATGCCATTGGGAACGCTTTTCATATCACTACCGATGAAAGTATGACTTGGAATCAGATTTACCAGACAATCGCCGATGCGTTAGGCAAACCTCTGAACGCATTGCACGTAGCATCTGATTTCCTTGCCAAACATAGCGATCATTATGATTTCAGGGGGGAACTCTTAGGAGATAAAGCAGCTACGGTTGTTTTCGATAATTCGAAGATAAAGCGGCTCGTCCCAGATTTTATATGCCATATCTCTATGGCGGACGGATTGCGGCAAGCTGTACATTATATGCTTTCTCATCCGGAAACTCAAACACCCGACCCGGAATTTGATTCGTGGTGTGACCGTATAGCCAATGCAATCAGTGCGGCAGACAAAGCCTTCTGATTTTCCTGATTTTAATAAGTACCTGCCACTAATTAATTGCTATTTTTTAGGCACGGATTACACGGATTAACGCGGTTATTTTTCAGCAATGATAACCCTAAAGACCGTGACATACGTGTAATCCGTGCCTAATTATTATTTAATAAGGAACATTTCTTCCTTGCTGCACCTCAATTCGTATTCCGAAATTACCATTGGCAGATTTCAGTTCGAACGCTCCCCGGAAATTATTCCTTTCCCAAGGCATAGCGCTACGGTTAGGCACCCGCCAGCCATCCTTGTTGTAATCTCCGTAAGTATTGATTCTCATTCCGTTTTTCAGTTTGAAAGATCCCATCTGCATAAACTGTGGAGAAGAAGACAATCCCCAACCATATCCGTATCCAAAACCGGCAAACCCGGAGTAAGAAGACGAAGAAAAAGAGTCGGTGAATCCTTGAGAATAGGTAATATCCGTGTTTAAACGAAAGAGCTGATTATAATCTTTCGTCATATTAGGCATATCTAAATTAAACTTGGGAAGTTCGGGAGTTGCTACGTTCATTAACCCCATATCCAGTAGAAAACCACCAAACTCTTTGATATTGGTAGATGGAGCACGACGAATACTATCGGACGGAATTTCCGACTGTGCGGATGCAAAACCGACCGATAATATCAGCGAAAGAAATAGAATCAGTTTTTTCATCTTCGTAAAGGTTGATTTACCACAAAGATAGATAATTTCTACCTGACTATCCGCTTCCGTTATGTTTTCTTAGAAAAAAACTTATCTTTTCAATTTAATCACCGGATAAACGACAGGAGCCGTCTCCCATTTCCTTTTCATCGGGTTGTATGAGCGTTCCATGCCTCCATGGAGTTCGATATAATCGTTGAACTTGATTTCAAGCATCATGCCATAACCGCTTTGCGGATAGATAGGAGTGAGATACCCCTGCGAAGCATTTCGTTCGCCATTCACAGAATATTCGCCGAAAGCCCGTATACGCAGAAATTTATTAATCCGGTAAGCGGCCGAACCGCTAAAACCAAAATCATTTCTGGCACCATGTTGGAAAGAAGGCATTGTGTACTTGGCACTGAACAGCCCACCTGAAAGCTCCCATCGTTCATTAGGGGCATACGTATAAATGGCACCTACCTGAATATGCGTCCCCATGGTAGGATACGTATTATGCAAACTATACGTACTTAAATAGCTGTTAGCATTGATCCCGAAAATATCCGACCGATTATAGTCACGGCTGAAGGGATCGAAAGAAGTACTCAGTCTGGGAGTAGGCCAGGGAGTATCCATAAATTCGGGAGGAGATATATGAAGCGTCATGCTATCCGTTTGAATGGTTGGCTTCCTGTCGTTCGGCGTTATATTCATATCGGGTAAGATGAAGCCCTCCTTATCCATATTTAATGGCTGCTTTTGCTCCGGTGGCAGAAGAACCGCACGGCCGATGCTATCCTTTTTTACTTCCACCTGTTGCGCAAATGCGGTACAGGTACAAAGTAAAAACATAAATCCTGTGAACTGTCTTTTATTCATGGCACTTTGCGGTGTTAAAGAGTTTAGTTGACAATCAGTTTATAACCGATTCCCCGTACATTGACAATACGTATCTGTTCATCTTGCGAGAGTTTATGCCGCAATTTGGTAATGAACACATGCAAGCTTCGGGAATTGAAAAAACTGTCGTCTCCCCAAAGTTCGAGCAAGACATCCTGCGTGTTGACCACCTGATTCCGGTTCTCGCAAAGCCGTTTCAAGATTTCCGATTCACGATGAGAGAGTTCCTGTCTCGTTCCTGTGTGTAATAAAGTTTGTGCAACAGGATCAAACAGATAACTTCCTATCTCAAAATGATTGGCAACCTTATTCTCAGTGAAGAGAAAAGCCTTTCCCATCAGTGCTTTGATTCGGATAATCAACTCTTGTATACCGAAAGGTTTTTTCAGGTAATCGTTCGCTCCGAGTTCAAACCCCTCCACCACATCATTGATGGCCGAACGGGCAGTCAGGAATAAGACAGGAGTCTGTTTATCCGTCTGGCGGATGCGACGTACCATTTCAAAGCCATCCATTTTCGGCATCATCACATCGGCTATAAGTACATCCGGATGAAGTTCGAAGAAAAGGCTTAGCCCTTCCTCGCCGTCATTCGCCGTATGAATGATAAAATCATTTTCTTCAAGTGTATCCTTGATAATCATGGCGAGCGTCTGTTCGTCTTCTACCAGTAATACGGTAATTTTGTTTTTACTCATGATTTTATGGGTTTATAAAGTAATGGTAAAAGTGCTTCCTTTGTCCGGTTCACTTTTTACGGTGATAGTCCCTCCATGTTTTTCGACCATGCTCTTTACATAGAACAGTCCTAGTCCGTAACCTTTTATATTATGAAGATTACCCGTCGGGACCCGGTAGAATTTATCAAATATGTGCTTTTGTTTATCAAGTGGAATCCCGATTCCCCGGTCGGTAACGCTGACGGTTACTGTCCCCCCAGTCTGTCGGCAGGAAATAGACAATTCGGCTTCCTCTTTCGAGTATTTCACTGCATTATCTATCAGGTTACTGATGATGTTGCTGAAATGCGTACGGTCGGCTACAATGACAAGCGTTTCCGGTTGAATATCCAATTCGATATGTACAGGCTTGTCCGCTTTTAGCTGGTGCTGCTCCATGAGCGGAGTAATCAACTCCTTCAGGTTGATTTCCTCCGGATGCAAACGAAACGTTTTGCGACGCTCCATTCCCATGGATAAAATCTGTTCCACCAGCCCGCTAAGCCTTTGCAACTGCTCCTGACTGATGCGTAGATACTGGTCGCGCTTACTTTTCTCTTCCGCCTGGTTAAAGTTCAGTAATGCGTCATTAGCCGCATAGGCTACGGCAATGGGAGTCTTTAATTCGTGCGTGATATTATTGGTAAAATCACTTTTCATTTCATCCAGCGTTTTCTGTTTCAGAAGCGTCCGGATAAGGAACCAGAAAGAGAATCCGAGAATCAGAAGAATTACAAATGAAGTGACCAGAATACCTGTCATCTGCTTTAACACCAATGAATTGATCGGCTCGAACACCAGTTGGTAGCGTTGGCTGTGATGCATATTAAATTCATAGTCATAGCGGATTGCCTTGGGACTGGGAATATAACTGCTATCTCCCGCAATACCTAATGTATCGGTATATACAATGGAAGAATCGGCACTGATTCCGGTATAAATCAAAAGAGTGTGATGAGGAATAGAGAGATTATGCTCTTTCATCACATGGGTGAGCAAACTGTCATATCGCTGCAGGTTGACATCTATATAAGTGTCCACACCCGAATGAATACCCTGCTGAATACTCATTAACAGCTCCTTTAGCGAATCTTGCTTTTTCAATAACACATCCAGCCCGTTCTCGCTACTTGCAACAGGTGTAGAATCTTCCGGAGCATTACCAACGGCCTTTACCGTATCCGTAGTAGTTTCTGTCCGGGAGTGTATCGTATCCTGACGGCTACTATCCGTATAAGAAATCGTTTGTTTAGTCACTAATGAATTGCCGTCCGCATCATATCCGGCTGATACCGTCAGCGAACCGTGTTCCACATTATCTTTTTGCAAATCATTTACCCGGAGCACGACCTCGTTAAAGTCACTCGTCCGCATCGCATCTCTGATATTGCTCTCCATTTCCATCTTCATAGACCGGTAAAGCCCTGTCAACCAATAAGCTTGATAAACAAAGATTCCGATTAATGAGCAGATAACCAGTATGACAATATGTTTTAGTGGTAATTTCATACTGACAAAGATAATAGGAAACTATTCTTATTCTTCTCTTTGATAAGACTAAATAACACTAGATAAGCCAGTGATAACGCAAATTTCCATTTTTTCTACCGTATTTTGTCGTATTCCAAAAATAAAGACGAAATGAAACGGATTAATTTACTATTTATGTCTCTTCTATGTGTGTGGATATCCGCTACAGCACAAGTCGGACAACAGTCACAGGAACCTGTCGACAGTATCAAGAATATAGGTTATATGGATAGTTTGTTTCAGGAACTGCCCGAAGTGATGATTATAGGTGAACGCCCTATCGTGAAAGCCGAACAAGGCAAACTCGTGTATGACGTGCCGAGACTGGTGGGCAACCTGCCTGTGGATAATGCCTATGATGTTGTGAAAAATCTTCCGGGTATAGTAAATATGAATAATAGTCTGATGTTGGGAGGACAGGAAGTTACCGTTGTCATCAACGGAAAAGTGACCACACTGTCTGCCGAGCAATTAGATGCTTTATTAAAATCGGTCCCCGTCAGCCGGATCGAGAAGGCGGAAGTGATGTATTCCGCTCCGGCACGCTATCAGGTACGCGGACCGATGATTAACCTGATATTGGCCCTCGGCACAGGACAGGCATCTTCCCTTCAAGGAGAACTCTATACAGCTTTTAATCAACATCACTACGAATCTTTGGCAGAACGTGGAAGTCTTCTGTACTCCGGACGTAAATTCTCTGCAGATCTTCTTTACTCTTACTCTTATGATCGCGACCGAAGGATAACGGAGAAAGAAGCACTTCACACGTTAGCCGATGGTTCGGTACATCAGATGGATATGGATGAAATAATGACTTCCCGTACCAACAGTCATCAGATACGTCTCGGAATGGATTACTCTCTAGCAGAAGATCATCTGTTAAGCCTGGTCTACACAACAGCTTTTACCGATTCCAAACATTATTCCATAGCTACCGGTGCGCAAAACTCTGTTACCGATTCACAGGGAGACAGCCAGCTCCATAACGCAAAGTTAGATTATCAAACCCCTTTCGGGCTGAAAGCCGGAGTGGCATTTACATCCTATCATTCTCCCGGCAGCCAATTATTATATAGCACGATGGGAACAGAGACAATGAATTTCTTGAGCCGGGATAAACAGCAAATCAATCAATGGCGTTTTTATGCCGGGCAAGAACATACCTTAGGTAAAGGCTGGGGATTGAATTATGGTATAACCTATACGACCGCTTTAGACCATAGCTATCAAAGATATTATGACCCGGAAACAGATAACCTGTTACCGGATAATAACATGAACTCCCGCCGTCGCGAACAAACCCTGAATGTGTATGCCGGACTAAGCAAAAGCTTCGGTGAAAAACTCTCGGCCGATGTTTCTCTGGCAGCAGAGCAATATCATACAAATATCTGGAATGAATGGAGCCTGTACCCGGTAGCCAATCTAACTTATATGCCCGCTGCCGGACATGTCCTGCAATTCTCATTGAGTAGTGACAAGGAATATCTCGAATACTGGAGCGTACAGAATGCAATCTCTTACATGGGAGCATACTCTGAAATTCAAGGAAATCCCTATCTCAAACCTGCCACGAACTATGAAACCAGCCTTAATTATATATTAAAAGGCAAGTATGTTTTTTCCGCCTTTTATAGCTATACCAAAAACAAGCAAATGCAAACCCTCTACCAATCACCGGAACGTTTGGTGGAGATTTACAAGTTCTTCAACTTTGATTTTTCATCGCAGGCCGGATTAATGATGACAGTTCCCTTTAAGGTGAAAAAATGGCTCGACTCCCGTTTCACGGCCATCGGTTTTCGTTATCGCCAGAAAGATAGTGACTTCTGGGATATCCCGTTTGACCGTAAACTATATACATTCGTCTTGACGATGAACAACACATTCACCCTTTCCACCAAACCCGACTTAAAATTCACCCTGACCGGATTCTATCAAAATAGAGCTATACAGGGAATTTTCGATCTTCCTCGTTCGGGAAATCTGGATGCAGCGCTTCGTTACACCTTTGCAAAAGGAAAAGCACAATTGACGCTGAAGTGTGACGACCTGTTCAATACCTCCACCATTTCGACACAAGTCCGTTACGGATTGCAGAATGTGAAAAACCACTATATGCGCACTACCCGTACATTCGGTATTTCGTTTAATTATAAATTCGGAGGATACAAAGAGAAAAAAAGGGAAGAGGTCGATACCTCCCGCTTTAAATAAACGCTAATTAATTTTTAGACATAAGAGCGAGAAAAATTTCAGACATAAGAACAAAAGAACATAAATGCTGCGCTTTGAAAATTATTTCTGTTGTTTATTTAACTGCTATTTTATTTTTTGTTCTTATGTTCTTCTGTCTGAATTAAATTCTCATTTATAAAATGAACTACTTAGTTCATTCTTTTGATGCTTTCCATGTTTGGGCATATTCTTCCAACACACACTTGATGCTTTGTCCGATTTTCACATAATCGGCCTCATTCAAATTGGCTAGTGACACACGCACACTCCATTTCGGTCCGGCAAAGCCACCACCATTCAACAGAACGAGTGAAGTTTCGTTTGCCAGGCGGAAAACCACATCCAATGGATTGTAGGTCTTTTGCAGATAAGTAACGAAGTCATCCCCATAGAATTTCTTCGCCCATACCAGCATATCGATCTCCGAATAATATCCGGCACGTAACGGATCTTCCACCAGCGTGAAACCTGTGTTATCCCACAACGCATGCAGGCGGCGATGAATAATTTCCTGCATCTTGGCTTTATAACTGTCCTCTTTATTCAAGAGCGAGAAGAGGGCAAACAAACTCATCTGTATCTGTTGGGGCAGGGAAAGCCCTGCAGTATGATTCAATGCAATCTGCCGGCTGTCAGCCACCATACGATTGATAAATTTCATCTTTTCCGGTTGTAGACTAAGACTGGAATAACGTTTGTTCAAGATTGATTTCTGCTCCTCCGACAGGCGGGCAATCATTTTGTCGTAGATGTTGTCTTCGTGTAGAGCGATCACAGCGGTTCTCCATCCTGTAGCTCCGAAATATTTGGAGAACGAATAAACGCAAAGCGTATTGTGCGGCAACTCTGCCATCAATGAACGGAAATGAGGAATAAACGTTCCGTACACATCATCCGTGATAATCATCAGGTTCGGATTATCATTCTTCACAATGTTGATGATACGTTCGGTAGTCTCTTTGCTAAGTGCATAGCTGGGCGGGTTGCTCGGATTGGTGATAAACAACGCTTTGATCCGCGGATCTTTCAGCTTGTCTATATCTTCATCCTTATACTGCCAGGTATGTAAACCGTCAGGAGTCATCTGGTCGGCAGAAATTTCGGTAACGTCGAACTGATAGCGTCGCAGTTCCGGGATTTCTATATAAGGAGTGAACACAGGAACCATCAAAGCAATAGCATCCCCCTGGTTCAACAGGAAATTCTCTTGCAAAGAATCGAACAGATAACACATGGCTGCCGTACCTCCTTCGGTCGCGAAAAGGTCAAAAGTACCTTTCGGCGGACGGCGGTCACACATCTCTTGCGCCAGGTAATCCTGTACGATTAACTCCGTAAAATGTAAAATACGGTCGGGCACAGGATACTGGTCGCCAATCACCGATTCTGCCCATTCGTGAATAAGTGTATCCGGATCGGCAGCATGTTCCATCAGCATATAATTATAGCCCTCTTTCAATAGGTTAGCACCGGGAGCTTTCTCGTTTTCTTTCAGGAAAGCCTCGAAACGGGCAGCAATTCCCGCCTTTTGCGGAATACCTGCTATTCCTTCTTCCAGTGAAAACGCATGACGACATTCGCAAAGGCCGAATTGTCCCAGCAGAAAAAAGGCTTCGCGTGGTCCGGTAGCAATCCAGTTCGGGTTACCTCTTCCGGCATTCAACATCGTATGCGCTATCTTCTTGATACTTTCATCTGCCATATCGATCAGTTTGTTTTTCAGCTCGAACGGGCTGATCGTTTCCATTTTCTTGGCATAACTTTTGGTAATGGCAGGGTTATTTGTTTTCTTTTCCATAATGATATTTATTTATATAGTTTTACATAAGTAGTACGATGACAACTCCCCAGATAATCAGGAGCGTATTGCCGACTGCATACGTCACCGTATATCCTAATGCCGGTGTGTCGCTTTCCACTGCATCCTGAATAGCTCCCAATGCAGCTGTTGTAGTACGTGCTCCTGCCGTACATCCCAATGACAGGGCAGGGTGGAATTTGAACAAGTATCTCGCCATCAGCAATCCGGCGAGGAGAGGAATGGCCGTTGCCAATGCGCCGACGATAAACAGACTGACGCCTACTTCCTTGAATCCGGCAATGAAACTGGGACCTGCGGCGATACCGACCACTGCGATAAACATATTCAGTCCTACATTATTCAATACCCATAAAGAAGGTTCGGGGATACCTCCGAAAGTAGGATGCTTGCTGCGTAGCCAACCGAACAGAAGTCCGGCTATCAATGCGCCGCCACTGGTAGAAAGACTGATAGGAACACCTCCCAGATGAATAGCCAGTGCACCGAAAAGACCACCGAGCAAAATACCCAATCCAACGAAGATCATATCCGTCTGGTTGGTAGGCCGGTCAATATAGCCCATTTGTTTGGCAGCACTTTCCACTTCATGTTTAAGACCGGTAAGTTCGAGAATATCTCCCGAATCTACAATCGTTTTAGGTAATACCGGAACATTGATTCCGGCACGTTTGATATTCCGGATACTAACCCCGTGCATAAACTTCTGCGCCCTGATTTTGGAAACCGTTTCTCCGGCAAAAGTCCGGTGGGTCACCATTACAGGAAGAGTTTCTGCCGGGAAGTCGAGTAATTGTGCATCAATCACTTCCGGACCGATCCAGTCTTCTTCTCCAATCACAAATTCACGGCGTCCGCTAAGTACCACTTCGTCATTCTTATGAAGAATCAGGTTCGGATCTACTTCCTTCACCACTCTTTTTTGACGAATCCGTTCTACAAACAGTCGTTTATCATTTTTACATAGATAAGCTTCAAGTTCACTGACTTTCTTTCCTTTGCCAAACCATTCATTGGTGATTTTATAAGCACGGAACACAACCGGACGAAGAGCCGGGGAAAATCCGGGTTCGTCAGCTTCCGATGTTCCCATTTGAGCCTCCAATTCCTTGCAGTCGGCCTTCACCTTATCCAGTCCACCCAGCATTTTAGGGCCGAGAGAAGCCAGAATCCACGCCGAACCGGCCGTTCCGAAAATATAAGTTACGGCATACGCTACCGGAATTGCATTGATGAACGTGGCTTTCTGTGCATCGCTGATTCCCAGCTGGTTGATCGTATCGCTTGCCACGCCGATAACGGCGGATATTGTTTGTGAGCCTGCCAACAGTCCGGCAGCTTCTCCTACATGATATCCCATGATTTTGGCCAGTATCCACGGGGCTACCAGACTGACAATACACATCAGTACGGCAAATCCCACTTGTGGCAGGCCGTCTTTCTTCAATCCGCGGAAAAACTGCGGACCTACCTTATAGCCAACGGCAAATAAGAAAAGCAGAAAGAACACAGCTTTCATCGGACCATCTACAGTGATATTCAGTTGTCCGACCAATACTCCGACCAGAAGAACGCTGGTGACTGTCCCCAAGGAGAATTTCCCTATTTTGAGTCTGCCCAGCCAAAATCCGGCAAAGAGCGTCAGGAAAATAGCAAGTTCAGGATGTACCCTTAATTGATTAATAATCCATTCCATAATTAAGTTGTTGTTTTAGGTTATGTCATTTACAACAGTTATAGCGTAAAAAGAGTTTGTTGTGTTATGAAAAATAGAGATATAATATCCGTCGAACTTTAAATTTCTCTATTTCGCTTTTTTGTTATACTTTTGTTCCTTCAAAAATAAAACTAATCATATTCTGTATGAAATCAGACATAGAAATAGCTCGCAGTATTGAGCTGAAGAAGATTAAGCAAGTTGCCGAAGGTATCGGAATCCCTCGTGAGGAAGTGGAGAATTATGGCCGCTACATAGCAAAGATCCCCGAACAACTGATTGATGAAGAGAAAGTGAAGAAAAGCAATCTCATTCTGGTAACTGCTATCACAGCAACCAAAGCGGGCATTGGCAAAACTACAGTATCTATCGGTCTCGCTTTGGGATTGAATAAAATTGGAAATAATGCGATTGTCGCTCTTCGCGAGCCGTCTCTCGGTCCATGTTTCGGAATGAAGGGAGGAGCAGCCGGTGGGGGATATGCACAAGTGCTTCCGATGGACAAAATTAACCTCCATTTTACCGGAGATTTTCATGCCATCACTTCTGCCCATAACATGATTTCCGCCCTGCTCGATAATTATCTCTATCAGAACCAGGCAAAAGGTTTCGGATTGAAAGAAATTCTTTGGCGGAGAGTGCTTGACGTGAACGACCGTTCGTTGCGCAGCATCGTTGTCGGCCTCGGACCTAAATCGAACGGGATTACCCAAGAGTCCGGTTTCGATATTACTCCTGCTTCGGAGATTATGGCAATTCTTTGCCTTTCCAAAGATGTGAGTGATCTGCGTCGCCGTATTGAAAATATCCTGTTGGGCTTCACGTATGACGACCAACCTTTTACTGTGAAAGATTTGGGAGTGGCAGGAGCCATCACTGTGTTGTTGAAAGATGCTATCCATCCTAATTTAGTGCAGACTACCGAAGGAACCGCTGCTTTTGTACATGGTGGTCCGTTTGCTAATATCGCACATGGTTGTAACTCTATTCTGGCCACTAAATTGGCAATGTCTTTCGGTGATTATGTAATAACAGAAGCCGGATTCGGTGCCGATCTCGGTGCAGAAAAATTCTATAATATCAAATGTCGCAAGAGCGGACTCCAACCACGTCTCACAGTGATTGTCGCTACGGCACAAGGATTAAAGATGCACGGAGGTGTCAGTCTCGACCGTATCAAAGAGCCGAATATGGAAGGCTTGAAAGAAGGATTGCGTAATCTCGACAAACACGTTCGTAACCTTCGCTCATTCGGTCAGACCATCATCGTAGCTTTCAATAAGTTTGCATCCGATACGGATGAAGAAATGGAATTACTGCGCGAACATTGCGAACAGTTGGGAGTGGGTTTCGCCATTAACAATGCGTTCAGTGAAGGAGGAGAGGGAGCAGTAGATATGGCCCGTCTGGTAGTAGATACCATAGAGAACAATCCGTCCGAATCTTTACGCTACACTTATAAAGAAGAAGATAGCATACAGCAGAAGATCGAAAAGGTAGCCACTAATATTTACGGAGCCAGCGTTATTACCTATAGTAGTATTGCACGCAACCGTATCAAACTGATTGAGAAAATGGGAATCACTCATTATCCGGTTTGTATTGCTAAAACACAATATTCATTCTCTGCCGATCCAAAGATTTATGGGGCGGTAAATAACTTCGAGTTCCATATTAAAGATATTGTTATCAATAACGGAGCTGAAATGATTGTAGCCATTGCCGGAGAAATTCTTCGTATGCCGGGATTACCCAAAGAACCGCAAGCATTGCATATCGATATTGTGGATGGAGAAATAGAAGGATTGAGCTAAAATATATACCTCAAAAAAATATTCCGGTATGATGTCGGTAAAATAAATCCCCGTCTTTCCCTATGAAATAAAATGTGGAAAGACGGGGATGACTGTATATAGAGTCCAGTGCGCTTCAGTTTTCTCTTCTTGCACACTGTACGGTTGAATTCGTCCTTGCTATGAGTGATATATGACATCATATATTTCTTTTATAGTAAGAAAAACGAAAATATGGACAGATGGTTCGGGCGGGACCGTTAATAAATAAAAAAAGCCTGCTCCTTTCACAAAGAGCAGACCTTATAAATAAGAAATAAAGCTGATAACAGTGAAGCTATTAGCTTTGAAATCGTTTTTTAATAAGCAAAAAGAGGATATTTCTTCATTGTCTCATTGACACGTGCACGTACTTGTGCAATAACTTCCTCATTTTCTACGTTAGACAATACAGTCTCGATCATTTCAGCAATTTCGAGCATCAAATCTTCTTTTGCACCACGAGTTGTGATAGCAGGAGTACCCAAACGGATACCGGAAGTCTGGAAAGCTGAACGGCTGTCGAACGGAACCATGTTCTTGTTAACAGTAATATCGGCAGAAACCAATGCTTTTTCTGCCACTTTACCTGTCAGTTCAGGATATTTGCTACGCAGGTCGACCAACATAGAGTGGTTGTCTGTACCACCGGAAACGATGGTAAAACCACGGTCGATTAAAGCCTGTGCAAGTACAGCAGCGTTCTTTTGTACTTGTTTAGCATATTCCTTAAATTCAGGTTGCAGGATTTCACCGAAAGCAACTGCTTTAGCAGCAATTACATGTTCCAACGGTCCGCCTTGGATTCCCGGGAATACGGCAGAATCCAGTAATTGAGACATCATCTTGATCTCACCTTTCGGAGTGGTCTTACCCCATGGATTGGGGAAATCCTTACCCATCATGATGACACCACCACGAGGTCCGCGAAGTGTTTTATGTGTAGTAGAAGTGACGATATGTGCATATTTAACCGGATTTTCGAGCACTCCGGCAGCGATCAGGCCGGCAGGGTGAGCCATGTCGATCATCAGGATAGCGCCTACTTTGTCGGCGATTTCACGCATACGTTTGTAATCCCATTCACGAGAGTATGCAGAACCACCACCGATAATCATTTTCGGTTTCTCACGTAGAGCGACTTCTTCCATCTGGTCGTAGTCAACGCGTCCAGTTTCCTGATTCAGATTATATTCGCAAGGAGTATAGATGATACCGGAAGTGTTTACCAGTGAGCCATGAGAAAGGTGTCCGCCGTGTGCAAGATTTAATCCCATGAATTTGTCGCCCGGATTCAGAACTGCGAGGAAAACAGCAGCATTAGCTTGTGCTCCCGAGTGTGGTTGTACGTTTGCCCATTCCGCGCCAAAAATTTCTTTCAGGCGGTCGATAGCGATTTGTTCGCTTTGGTCTACTACTTCGCAACCTCCGTAATAACGTTTGCCGGGATAACCTTCTGCGTACTTGTTAGTCAGGCAAGAACCCATTGCCTGCATAACCTGGTCACTCACAAAATTTTCTGATGCAATAAGCTCGATTCCTTTCAACTGGCGTTGATGCTCTTTTTCGATGATGTCGAAAATGATGTCGTCTCTTTTCATTCTTTTATAAGTAAGATTAAATTTCTAATTCGAGATACCTATTTTAAGCGCACAAAGTTAATGAAAATAAATAAAGAATGAAGGAACAGTAAGAAAAATGTTAGTAAAAAGCGGGATTTAATGATATTTTATTCTTAAAGAATGAATCCCAAT
>ULXV01011838.1_pt1 | contig 15589 bp, 10 predicted proteins | sample 1961601 | NCBI WGS metagenome assembly ULXV01 (sample SAMEA4835847, study PRJEB28245) | human gut metagenome | biome: gut microbiome; material: fecal sample | place: Denmark | collected 2008 | reverse complement strand
TTGCTTCTATGGTTGCTAATCTGACGATTGGCAAGGAAAAGTTCGCTGACCGCGAGCCAGAGGTAAAAGAGCTGCTGAAGCAGGCAGAAGCAGAGCGCGTACGTCTTTTGCAGCTGGCAGACGATGATGCCGCTGTTTTCAACAGCTTTATGAGCTGTTATAAGCTGCCCAAGACTACCGACGAAGAAAAGGCAGCACGTACAGCGGCAATCCGCGCTGCAGCAAAGCAGGCGGCAACCGTACCGCTGAACATTGCCCGCAGCTCCTTTGCTGTCCTGAAGCTGGCAGATAGGCTGGTAGTGGCAGGAAACCCCGGCGTGATTACTGACGGTGCCTGCAGCGGTTTGTTGGCACGTGCGGCGCTGCGCTGTGCGGAGTACAATGTGCGCATTAACCTGGGACTGACCAAGGATGAAGCGTGGAACGTGCAGGCTGCAGCAGAGCTGAAGCAGCTTTTGGCAGAGGCAGAGACTTTGGAAAACCGTTTGCTTGCAGTAACGGATAAAGCGTTGCAATAAGGCTTTATTGCTTGGTGCGGTAGAAGTACTTGACGTAAGCGTGTTTTTAAAGTATAATAAAATTCTGATGGAAAGGTGGCCGAGTGGTTGAAGGCTCTAGTCTTGAAAACTAGCGAAGGTGCAAGCCTTCCGTGGGTTCGAATCCCACCCTTTCCGCCATTAAAAAATTATAATAGGGTCTTGCAATTTAGATAAGAATCTGTTATAATAAACAAGTAGTCTAATGGAGTGGTACTCAAGCTGGCTGAAGAGGACGGTTTGCTAAATCGTTAGACGGTTTACCCCGTGCGTGGGTTCGAATCCCACCCACTCCGCCACTATGGCAATCGGCTCTCGGAGAAATCCGAGAGCTTTTTTGTTTTGAATTTTGCTTCTTGCGAAATGTTACAGCGGTTTATCCCGCACAGGGTTTGCCACCCCAACCCGCTCCGCCAACTATGGCAATCGGCTCTCAGAGAAATCTGAGAGCTTTTTTGTTGCTTAAATTTGTTTCTCATTTCTCTTTATGCGGTCTATATGTTTTGCCTTGCTTACCCATTTTGGAAGCACAGCGATTGCAGCAGTAGCGTTTGTCTGCGCGGCGTCCGCTGATGAGAAAATAATTGCTGCATTCAGGATTGGCGCAGCGGTGGTATTCGCCCGGATTGAGCAGCAGCTGATACAAATCAAGATAAATTGCCTGCATAAGATAGCTGCATTGCCAAAGACTGGTAAATTTTTCTTGCGCCAGGTCCATTTGCGGTCTGGCGGTATAGATATTATCGTTGATGATGTCGAGCAGGACGCATCTGGCAAAAGCGTGTTCAATGGTTGTGTTGGGAACATTTTCAGCGAGAATTATAGCAGTAAGCTGTTTCTTCGTCAGCAGGTCCTTGTCATAATCAGCAAGTGTTTGCAGCATATGCTGGTCTATGACTGCGAGAAAGTCTTGCAGCTGGCAGGCGTAGTCTGCATCTGTTTTGCGGATATTTTTGAGCAGCTGCGTGTGCGAAATACGCTTGTGCGTAGCAAAGTATTCTGCTGCCTTGAGCGTAGGTGCTTCGATGCGCGGCAGCAGGTAGTGAATGCCTCGTGCACTGTAATGCAGCAGGTAGGCAAGTGCATAGATAACGCCTGCCTGTGTCCCTTCGTGTCGGAAGAGATAGCTTTGGACAATAAGCAGGCTGCGGACGATTTTGACGCAGCGGGCAAAAAGGCGCAGGCTCATAATGTCCATTTCGTCTACTTCGAACAGTGTGTAATTCAAGGTAACCTCGGCGTCATTGGCAGCATAGTCTTTTTCTGCAAGTATATCTCCCAGATACAGGGTGTCGTCGATAAAGCTGAAATCATTGATGAGCATAGAGTGATTTTCGTCGTCAAGGTGTGCACGTTTCTCAAGGCAGCGCTGCGAAGAATAGGGCAGGCCGTAGGCATTGCAGAAGGCAAGCACCTGCTTTTTATCGTTTTCGTCAATATTGGCGAAGGCTATAGCCAGGGAAGAAGCTGTCGCACCTTCCTCACTTTGTGAAGCGATAGTTTGCGTATGAAAGGGGCCTTGGGCGCAGATAAAGTCGTCCTGACCGTTAAAAAAGCGGCGAATCTGATAATTGCCGCAGACATTAATAGTGAAAAATTTGGGAATCACTGGCGCCGGAAAGGCGCGTTGCATTGTCGTCATAGGTATAACCTCACAAAAATCTAAAATCTTATGTTGCTAGCAGATGCTGATGTTTTGTCGGCATCTGCTTTTTTGTCATTATAATATCACAAAAAAGAAATTTTATCATGATATTATTATTTCTTGCTCCATCTTATACTAAAAGCAGGCGGTGGTCAAGTAAGCCTGCGTAGCTTGTATCAAATATATTCCATATATATAAAATATAAAGCACTGCACGAGGTGCTTTTTTAGTGCATAATAGATGGTAGAGATAAGGAGTGGTACTTTTTGTTTGAAGAAAAATATAAAAATATTGGCTTGAATATTATGTATTATCGCAGGGCATTGAGACTGACGCAGAGCGAGCTGGCGGAGAAAGCCCAAATGTCAAGGGCGCGCGTCTCGGATATAGAATGCGGCAAGGGACCGTTTAATATGGAGTCTATATTTTTGCTGGCCCAGGCCCTGGGGGTTGACCCGGTGCGGCTTCTGCAGGAGAGAAAGTAAGAAGCAGCGGCAATAAAAAATATTAGAGGGAGGCAGATATTATGTCAAAGTATTGTATTAAGTGTGGAGCCGAAATTGACGACCAGGGAAGGTTTTGTCCGGTATGCGGGACAGATCAGTTACCAAAGATTGAGCCGACAAATGTAATTTGCCCTAAGTGCGGTACAACTTATCCTATTGGTGTCAAATTTTGCACAAAATGTGGTTTTCAGTTGGGAAAAGCTCATAGCAATGATAATCCCAAGGATTTTAAAGAAATCTTCAGCAGACTTTTTGGCAATAATCCCGAACGTAAACCTGCTTTGAATAAAGAGATTTTTAAAGAGCAGTTTTTGAGCTTTGAGGGACGCATCAATAGATTGGATTATTTTCTCAAGAGCATGAGTAGCTGTTTGGTGTTTTTTATTATCGCCTGCATCATCGACGAATTTGTAGATGATTACTATATGGAAGCAATTGATTATCTGGCTTGCTTCATAGGCTTAATAGCTTTTACTCTATTGGTTTGGATAAATAGTGCTATATCGGTTCGTCGCTTGCACGATTTGGACAAAGATGGCTTATTAGTATTATTAACCTTTGTACCACTGCTCAATGGCTTTTTTGAGTTGTATTTATTGTTTGCGCCTGGTACGGTAGGTGATAATCGCTACGGAGCAGATCCTTTGCAATAGTACCCAATTTTCTAAAACATTTAACTGGAAAAGTTATACAAGGAGGTCATAGTGTGAAAAAGCTGTTTTTTTATGCAATGCTTATCTTAACAGTGGTGCTTACCGGTTGTGGTAAGTCAGAAGAGCAAAAAATACATTCCATGTATCTTAACAACAGTACGAAGGTTGCTGAGATGGAAACAGAGCAGGCTCAGGCCATGCTGGAAAATCGCAATATTGATAAACAGAAAATGCTCAAGCAGATTAAGAGTTTAATTGAAGAAAATGAAAAGAATATCACCAAGCTGAGTGATGAAAAATATGATGAAGCGAAGGCCAATGAGAGCGTTAGGGATTTCAACAAGAAAATGATGGAAAGCAAGGATAATGGTCCTTCTAAAAAGGATGGAGAGAAAGCCATCAAACGCTACCAAATAGCTAATTACGCCAAAAGCGTGAAGGATTATCTGCAGGCTTATAATGTTTACCTTAAGAGAGTTTGCTCTAATATGGAAAAATATTCTGGCGATAATGGACCAATGGAAATGGAAGCCTTTGAAAAGGTAGAATTCCAAAATGCTGTCTTGCAGCACGATTTAAACTGGTATGGCATGGCTAATGATGGTGAATTTCATAAGGGAGCCGCTTATTTAGATTGCAGTGACGCTTCGTATCGAGTTCAACAAATTGGCGATACCAAGCTAGGCTTTGCCGTGCTTGAACGACGCAAGATTGATGATTGGGTTTATAGTGTAACGATAGCTTTTACTAATATGAGCAAAAATGAAACAATAGACCTTGATAAGCTTTCTGTTAACCTGAGAATTGGCAATGACTTGATAACGCCTAAAAAATTTAATGTTATTACTTTTGGCGATCGTAATGATTTAAAAGGCTTCAAATTGAATTCTAAGCAAGTTTTGACAGTAGAGTGCCAATATTTCTTAGAGAGTAAATACAAGGACTTTAATTTACACTGGACTCAGTTGGAATTAGATAATGGTAAAGGCAAGCTGCTCATCAATACAGGTGCCTATAAATATAATGTGCAAGGCATTTTAAACATGCAGCAGGAAGAGAATAATGGTAAAGCAACTACATACAGCAATAGCAATGCAAATAGCAATGTGAATAGCAGTGGACCGAAGTATAATTTATTTCAACCGCAAGCGTTTTTGAATGGCGATAAATATATACCGGAGGTATTTCAACGACAAGGAGCACATCGTTATGTTGATTGTCGCAGTGCAAAAATTATCTCGCGCAATAATGGCCAAACTATTGTGGAATATGACATGATTGTAATAAGTAGCACTGGGCAGCAAAGTCGACAGCAATGTATTGTAGGTCTGCTTACTGGTAAAGGCTATGTTGTTCAAGGTCGGGCTGATGATGGTTCGTGGCATCCTATGGATAGGACAACTGCTTCGCTGGCCGGCTATAACGCCGGTTTAGTATTGATTGATTATTTACAGTTATAAGGTAACAGGCAGGGCTGCGTTTTGCAGTCCTGCTAAAAATTTATTTATATGATTGGGTGATAAAGTATGTCGAACTTTAATTTTGGTAATAAGCAAATTGTTGTTAGTGATGATGTAGAAAAAATCGCTGAATTAACCAAAAAACGTATTGCTGTTAAAAGTAAATATATGGCGAGAATTTTAGCTGCTTATGATAAAGCTGGTTCCATAGAAAATTTTATGGAGAATTTCTCTGATGTCAGTGGTAATATTAGTGGGAATGCCATTAAAGATGCGCTTGATATTTGTGTTAATGATGGCTATTATGATATTGATGAAAACTTTTTTCTGGAAGATGGAAGGCAAGAATTTATTTTCAATCCTATGTTTAATGAGCTTGAAGATTTATTTGGAGCCTATAAAAATATAATTCAACAAAATGAAGATGAACATGAATATCGTGAGCAAAGAAAAGAAAACCGAGGACGCTTTGTAGGTGGTGGTTTTGGTTTAGGCGGTGCTATTTCCGGCAGTTTAAAAGCTGGTGCTCTGAATATGGCAACGGGATTGGGACACAGCGTGTTTAATTCTATCGGCAACGCTATATCCAATTACGAAGCATCTAAAAAATTAAAGGAGCTGTACGAATTACCGCAGTGTAGGGATATTTTGCTTAATGCTGTAAATATCTTGGTAAATAATATCTGGCTGATTATGATTAACGATGTTTATCAATTGAGTATTGCAGCAGATCAGGAAATGAAAAAGAGTGAAGCTATTTTTAATAACGTTATCAATGGAAGAATACCTAAGGAGAAAACTAAAGCTGCTTTACTTGACGTTTTAAGTATTAATCCTTTGAAAAGTCAAGCATATGATGAGCTGGTAGAATATCTTGATCAAGATGAGTTAGAAGAATTATTGAGTATGTATAATTCTTTAGAGATTTGCTATATTGTGGCAGAGGATGATTTAGCTGAATATGTAAAGCAGGGGTTAGTTGGTAAAACGCTTCTTTTGAAGATTCAGGCTGATGGCGGCAACCCTGAAAGTAAGCTTGAGTATGTCAAATATTGTATAAAAACAAATGAAAATGCCGAAGATGCTATCCATGTGTTACAAGAATTAATTGAAATGAAATATGAGCGAGCACTTTTCTATATGGCCAAGGCAATAGAAGATGGTGAGTGGCCTTTTCCAAATCAGGAAGAGTCTTTATTAGTGGCATATAAGGCTCTAATTTTTTTGGGGTATAAAGGTTGTTACCTTAAATTAGCAGAGTTGTATAGATATGGTCGCGGTAATATTAATGCAGATAATGCAATGGCATTAAAGTATTATTTTGGAGTGATCAATGAAACAAAGATAAAATTATCTGCAGATGCTTATAAATATATTTTTGACAATTGTTTCAATGAAAAAGTAAATGAGAAACTTCGCACTAAAGCATTTAAATGTCTGGATAACCTTTTGAATTCAGATGAGACAGATGAGCAATTAGGCATTAATGGGAAATTTAGAGAGTATCTGCTTTTGTTAAAAGGGCGGGCTTATGCTCTTGGCTTGGGATGTAAAGCTGATACTGATATAGCAGTTGAATGTTATAAAAAGCTTATTCAGGAAGATAAGCCTGATTATGCAAGTCCGAATGAGACAATGGCGATTGTCGGGTTGTGCGAAATAGCGCATAAAAAAGCAATAGCAGGCGTAGATTGGGAGTTGCTCTATAATAAAGCATGTAAGGCTGCAGTTCAAAATAAGAAGAGTGCAGGCATGTATGCTAAGGGGTTAATGCTGGCTTATAAACTTTGTAAAGCAAGTGAAGAAATAAATGATCCTATGCAGCTTGTTGAAATTTTTGCCAATTGTAAATACGTAGATCCGATTAAGGATGAAAAGGTAGATCCAGGGTTAGCCAATAAATATTACTATACTGCACTTGCGTTAGCCGCATACTTGCCTGTTCAAGCTAAAGCGTACTATGCTAAGGCAATTAAGGCAGGCCTTCAAGCTGATGCGTATCCGGCAATACCGGAATATGATGAGAAAGAGATTTTGTCATTTGATTATCCTTTGGACAAAGACCCTGCAAAAATTCCGCAGTTTGAAAAAATTATCAATGATTCTCTAACTGATAAAAAGGTATCAATAAAAACTTGTGAAGCTATTGCTAAATGCTGTGCATTACATAATTTGGGGTATGAAATCAATGTTGATTGGCAACAAGTATATGTAGTTTTAGATTCTTTTTACCGTGAAGATAAAACAAAAGATGATGTATGCAATGCTACTGGTATGACAAGATATTGTATCGGTTTACTTATAGACAGTAGATTAAAACAGGATGAAGATCTAAAAAGCTTATATGATAATGCAACGGTATATTTTTCTGGTGTCCGCAAGTTGGGAAATAATGTTGGATGTATGCAAGATGCAGGAAAGCATGCGACTTACTGTGAAGTTGGCTGGAGGCTCCTGTTAAATTTAACTGTAAGCAAAGAAGCTTTAGAAGCTGCGCAAAAAATAGCTCAGGAATTGCATTTGGATGCCAGCATGATTGAAGCTCGGTTAATCGAACTCTCACATGTGGCAGTACCTGCTTCGACCGAAGTAACCGCTCCTGAGCAAATGCAGCAAACAGATAACACAGAGCAAGTAGCTGCAATGCAGCAAGCTGATGACAAAACAAATAAATCGACTAATGTTGGTTGCGGAATGTATCTTAGCATTTTATTTTATCTGTGGGGTGGTATTAAAGCGTGGAACGCAGGCGGTTTTATTTTTACAACGCTTTCTGTAATAGCATTTTTTATGTTCATTAGTACGATTGGGTACATTTACCAAGTCAAAACAGGAAAAGCAGATCCTGATGATGAATAAGTAAAGTCTAATAATCTGTCTTTTAGAAGTAATCATGCTCACATGGCAATGATATAAGGAACTGAAACTGCCTTTTGTTCCTCTCTGTTCCATATATTTGTGGTGCAATCAGAACATTTTTAAGATAATTTTACAGTGGGCAACCACTATATATAGTGATAGGTTTAATGTAAGCACCACAAATTGTAGCTTGGGCATTTTTGCTAAATCGTTAGACGGTTTACCCCGTGCGTGGGTTCGAATCCCGCCCACTCCGCCAACTATGGCAATCGGCTCTTGGAGAAATCCAAGAGCTTTTTTGTTTGCTTGAATTTGTTGCTTGCGAAATGTTACAGCGGTTTACCACGCACAGGGTTTGCCACCCCAACCCACTCCGCCACTATGGCAATCGGCTCTCGGAGAAATCTGAGAGCTTTTTTGTTTTGTAAAATTGTTGCTTGCGAAATGTTACATCGGTTTACCCCGCACAGGGTTTGCCACCCCCACCCACTCCGCCAACTATGGCAATCGGCTCTCAGAGAAATCTGAGAGCTTTTTTGTTTTTGAAAAGCCTGCATCATCGTGAAAACTTTATTGACAAGCATCCTTAAAAGTGTTATAAATTTATATTTGTTAGATGTTTTATGTACATGAGAGGATGAATATTTATGAGAAAAAATACTGTAATTTCCCTGACGGCTGCGCTGTTGGCTGCGAATATATCTTTTGCGGTACCGGCATTTGCCGATGATTTACAGACATACAATCTTGATACCATGGTTGTTACAGCGCAGCGTGAAAGCAAGCGTGATGTTGATACACCTGCTTCCGTTACAACCGTTTCCCAGAAGCAGCTTGTGGAAACCGGTGCTTCTAATCTTTTTGATGCCCTGCGCCTGCAAAGCGGCGTAACTACCTATTCCTATGGCGGCAGCCAGTCCCTTGGCGGTATGAACGCAAAAATCCTGATGCGCGGTGCGAATAAAGGCACTGTGGTAATGATTGACGGTGTACCTGCCAACATCAATGAAACCTATTATCTGGATTCCGTTCCTGTAGAATCTATTGCACGCGTAGAAATTGTTAAGGGTGCTGCTTCTACTCTTTACGGTTCCGAGGCTTCTACCGGTGTTATCAATATCATCACGAAAAAGAAAATGCCCAACACCTTATCTCTGACTAAGGGTGAATACGGCAGGGAGAAGGCAGCACTGACATTGAATGCTAATAAGCTGAACTTTGCAGTAGCGCTGGAGCAGAGTGACCCGATGAAGGGATACAGCAGTAATTATAAGCAGATTAATGATTTAAACAAAAAGTCCTTTACCGCAAGCTATAAGTTTGATGATAATTGGAGTTTTTCACATCAGCACAATGACAGCAAGTATTCCTATGATCAGTATGACAAAACCTGGAGCAAGCTTACCGAGGATGCGAATTACCACTATATTGATGATTTTTCACGCTTACAATATAAGGATGACAGCGTGAGTGCCAATTTGTTTTATAACCGCAGCAACCGCAGAAATCAGACTTACAATGTTACGGGCTCTAAATGGACCAAGTCCGATCATTTACGCTTTGATACCATAGGCCTTGATCTGCAAAAGCAGATTACCGGTAAATTCGGTGATGTTATTGTTGGTACGACGGTTTCCCGTGATTCCTATAAAAATGATATTACCGTAGCAAAAAACATTAAACCAGGTACGAAGATTAACGAATTCAGAACAAATTATGCTGTGTTTGCACAGCTGTCCAAAGATCTTGGCGCAGGCTATACTGCTACAGTAGGTGCCCGTGAAACTGTTGTAGAGGCCAATAAGCGTTACAATGCTTTTACACCGCAGTTTGCTTTGCTGAAGAAGCTGGATAACAACAGTAGCTTATATGCAAATGCGGCAAAATCTTTTAAGATGCCTACATTTACCCAGATTTACGGCGGCGGCGGTGCCAACTTTGCGGCTAATCCTTTACTGGAGCCTGAAGAAGGCTGGACCTATGAGTTCGGTTACAAAAAGACATCTAATACAAGCATGTTCAAAGCTGCTTTGTATTATATGGATTTGGATACTATTGAGTACGAAGGCAAGGGAACCAGCTCTAATCCGTATGTGACACGTAATATGTCTTTTAAAAACAAAGGTCTGGAAATGACCTATGAGAAGGATTTCGGCAGCAAATACAGCTATTCTCTGGGCGCTAATTTCTGCAATCCTATGGGTAAAAATAAAAAAGGCGTATGGGAGCGTAAATTTGCACGCGAGCAATACAATGCCGGCATTAAATACCATGATGCTAAGTTCAATGCTGCGCTGACAGGCATGTTTACTACGGATAGAGCCAGCGGCTGGGGCGATTTGCTGCCGGTAAACTTTATTGCCGGCTATAAGTTCGATAAGAGCAGCAGTGTAGAGCTTGGCGTGGAAAATATCTTCGACAGGGATGATATCGTAAGCAATCCGGGCTCCGCTACCAAGTATTACTGCCTGCCGCGCATGGTGCATGTGACCTACACTTATACATTCTAAACATAAATAGGTTGCTATGTTTCTAGGGCGTTTTGTTTGCAAAGCTTTTTATCTGACTATATTAAATATCCATAAATTGAGCTTATTCAGATGCCAGTCGATAGGTTATAATGATTACATTATTAAAGTGAAGGAGTGTGTCTTATGACCTTGATGAATAAAGCATTGACAATTGCCGGCAGCGATACAAGCGGCGGCGCCGGTATGGAAGCGGATATTAAAACTATGGAGGAGCTGGGCGTTTATGGTATGCCTGCCTTGACCTGCATTGTAACGATGCATCCGACTACCTGGGAGCACAGCGTATTCCCGTTGCCGTTGGATTTGGTAGAAAAGCAGCTGGTGACAGCGATTGAAGGCGTTGGCATCAATGCAATGAAAACCGGTATGCTGGGCAGTGCCGAGCTGGTAGAGCTGGTTGCGGCAACTATTGATAAGTACGATTTGCAGAACGTTGTTATTGATCCGGTTATGGTCTGCAAGGGTTGTGAACTGATTCTGGTGCCGGATGCGGCAGAATCTATCAAAAAGCTGCTGATGCCGCGCTGCGATATTATTACCCCGAATACCGTGGAAGCTGCTTATCTTGCAGATATGCCGGAGGTTACTACCGTAGAGCAGATTAAGGAAGCAGCAGAGAAGATTGTTGCTGCCGGTGCGAAGAGCGTTGTTATCAAGGGCGGCGAGCGTCTGAGCGATAATTCCGCTATTGATATTTTCTACGATGGCAAGGAATTCACAGAAATGGCTGTGCCGAAAATTTATCCTTCCTACAACCATGGCGCAGGCTGCACCTTCTCGGCAGCAATTACCGCAGGTCTGGCAAACGGCCTGAGCATGAAGGAAGCGGTACTGCAGGCAAAGAAATTTGTCACTGCTGCGCTCAAGCATGGTTTTGCTATCAATAACATTGTCGGCTGCACCAACCACACCGCGTATAGAAAATATAGCGAATAAAAGAAATAAAACCGTCATTTCCTCAGCTTGTTGGGGAAATGACGGTTTTTGTATGCTTTTGGTATTACAGAGTAGTGGAATCCATAGTGCAGTCTTCCAGCAGCTTTTTGGCATCAACATATTGCGCAATGCCTGCAGCTACCTTCTTCGATTCCTTCATTGCCAAAACGACGGTAGCAGGACCATGTACCACATCACCGCTGCTGAAAACGCCGGCGCGGGTGGTCATGCCGTAGGGACGGTCACGGGTGATAACAAAGCCCTGCTTATCAACCTGAATGCCTTTGGTACTGGAAACAATACGTGCTGCCGGTTTCTGGCCTACTGCGAGGATTACGCAGTCGCAGGGGATAAGTTCCTGACCGCCTTCTGCAATAAACTCACCGGTTTCGGTTTTGGTGATGTTTTGCAGCAATAAACCGGCTAATTCGGTTTCGTCCGCTGCCGTAGCCTGTCGGCGGATATTCTTTAAGGCGCGCATCTGCTTTTTGTTGAAGTAGGCGATAGGCTGCTTCAGGAAGCGGAACTGTACACCTTCGGCAACTGCGGCTTCATATTCGGATGGAAAAGCAGAAATTTCAGCTTCCGTTTTGTGGTAGACGATGGTGACGTTTTTGGCACCGCGGCGGATAGAGGTGCGGGCCGCATCCATAGCAACGTTGCCTGCGCCAACAACGATAACGTTGTCACCGGTGTGCAGCAGTGTTTCGCTGGCATCCAGCTTGCCTCCGTCAGCCAGTACAACCATACGCAGGAAGTAGGTTGCTGTCAAAATACCGGACAGCTCCTTGCCGGGGATGTCCAACGTGCGCGGCAGAGAGGTGCCTGTGCCCATGAAAATTGCATCGTAGCCTTGGGCAAAAAGGTCATCTACGGTAAAATCTACGCCGGCAAGCTGCTTGGTGCGGATTTCCACACCGATATGTTGCAGCTCGCTGATTTCACGGCGGACAACATCCTTTTGCAGACGGAATTCCGGAATGCCGAAAAGCAGTACGCCGCCAGGCTCACTTTGAGCTTCAAAAATAGTAACGTCAAAATCCATCTTGGCCAAATCGCCTGCTACAGTAAGACCTGCCGGGCCGGAGCCGATTACGGCAACCTTACCGCGCAGCTTGCTTGAAGGCTGCGTGGGCTTCAAATCATTGTTGTGGGCAAAGTCGGCAATGAACATTTCCAGACTGCCGATTTCGATACCGCATTTCTTTTTTGTCAGCACGCAATGTGCTTCGCACTGACGCTCATGCGGGCAGACACGTCCGCAGATAGCGGGCAGATTGCTGCGTTCGGAAATAATTTCGTAAGCCATACCGATATTACCTTCGCTTAAGGCACGGATAAAGCCGGGAATATTGTTTTCAATCGGACAGCCGGTGCGGCATGTAGGGCGCGCACAGTTCAGGCAGCGGCGTGCTTCCTGAATGGCTTCTGCTGTGGTCATTGTTCTGCTCATTTTTCTACCTCTTTTTAGTCAGAATGCTTACCTTGAGTGTCATAAATAAGATTTTCCAATTCCTTGAGGCGGCCGTTGATTTCTTCCATATGCTTGGCGAGCAGCTCTTCATAATCTGCTACCGGATCGGGCAGCTTATCGTGATTCAGGTCAATCATGCTTTCAGCATCATTGTTGGAGGCAATACGTACACCATTGCGTGTTACAACACGTCCGGGTACACCAACAACGACGGAATTTGGCGGAACCTCTTTAAGAACTACGCTGCCGCTGCCAATTTTGGAATTGTCGCCTACCTTGAAGGAACCGAGCACCTTCGCACCGCTGGAAACAACAACATTGTTACCGATGGTGGGATGGCGCTTACCCTTTTCTTTGCCGGTACCGCCGAGAGTAACTCCCTGATAGAGCGTGACGTTGCTGCCAAGCTCAGCGGTTTCGCCGATAACAAGTCCCATACCATGGTCAATAAAAAGACCGGGGCCCAGTTTAGCACCGGGATGGATGTCTATACCGGTAAGAAAGCGGGAAAATGTATTAAGCAGGCGTGGGATTACTACCCAGCCTTTCAGATAAAAGTGATGCGCTATACGATGGAGCCAGATGGCATGTAGCCCGGGATAACACAGTGCGGCCTCCAGTCTTGTTTTTGCGGCCGGGTCGCGCAGCATAATGGCATCAATATCTTTTTTCATCTGAGCAAACATGTCAAGACTCCTTTCCTTATATTATATCAACATGTGCTGTAGTTGTCAGCAGTCAACTGTTTTAAGTCAGACTCTTTCTGCCGACAAATACTATTTTTATATTTTAGCACAGATGCCGGTAAAAGGTAAACAGAAAAACTGCAAAACTTAGCAAAAAAGTAGGGAGTAAACATTTTAGAGCATGTATTTAGTGGACAAAATTCTGAAAAATAGCTAATATTGCATCAAATTGCACATTATGAAGCAACGATTTTTTTAGCGGATATTCTTATTTGACTTTACCTATAAGTATGATATAATTGAGTCAAATACTTAAAAATTTTTATTAATGTACGTGTCAAATAGACAGGTACGTTGGAGGCGCACTAAAATGACAAAAGAAATTTTAAAAGAAAAGGCATGTGCCGCAATTGACGCATATGCAGACAAGATAAAGGCAATTTGTGCCAGCATCAACGATGAACCGGAATTAGGATTCAAGGAAGTCAAAACTGCTGCCAAGGTTGCGGAATTTATGCGTGACCTGGGCTTGGAGCCGCAGACCGGCTTGGCAATCAATGGTGTTAAGGGACGTGCGAAAGGCGGCAAGCCCGGACCGACAGCAGCCGTTTTAGGCGAGCTTGATGCAGTAGGCTGTCCTACAAGTCCGAAGGCGGACCCGGCAACAGGCGCTGCGCATGCCTGTGGCCACAATCTGCAGATTTCCACCATGCTGGCAGCTGCCTGCGGTATTGTAAAATCCGGTGTTTTACAGGAGCTGGCCGGTGATGTGGTGTTCTTCGGTGTTCCTGCTGAGGAATATATCGAAATTGCGTACCGCAAAAAATTAGTGGAGTCTGGCAAGCTGCATTTTATGAGCGGCAAGGGCGAGCTGATTTATGAAGGCGCTTTTGACGATATTGATATGGCTATGCAGATGCATGCCGATAAAAATATGCCGAAGCCTACGGTTTCTATCGGCGAAAGCAGCAACGGCTTTGTAGGTAAAACTGTTCGCTATATCGGCAAAACCGCTCATGCAGCCGACGCTCCGCATGAAGGTGTCAACGCGCTGAATGCTGCCTGCCTGGGCCTGATGGGCATCAACGCTTTGCGCGAAACCTTCCGCGAGCAGGATGTAGTGCGTGTACACCCGATTATTACTAAGGGTGGCGACTTTGTAAATTCCGTGCCTGATGATGTACGCCTGGAGCTGTATGTGCGTGCGAAAACCATGGATGCTATTGATTCTACCCATACGCGCGTTGACGCAGCACTCAAGGCTGGCGGCGATGCTGTCGGCGCACAGACCGTTATCGAAACACTGCCGGGTATGTTCCCGCTGAGCTGCAACAAGCGCATGAATGAACTGTTTGCAGCAAATGCGAAAATTGCTTATCCGGATGTAGAGATAAAGGATGCCGGTCATTTCAGCGCATCTACCGATATGGGTGACGTATCACATCTGATGCCTGTTATCCATCCGTTTATCGGTGGTACGGACGGCCTGCTGCATACACCTGACTTCCATATGGTAGATTTTAATGCTGCTGTGCTGCTGCCTGCCAAAGCCTTTGCGATGATGCTGATAGATTTGCTGTATGATGATGCGAAAGAGGCTAAGGCTATTCTGGCTGACTTCAAGCCGATTCTGACAAAGGAAGAGTATATTGCGAAATTGGAGAGCTATTTTAATAAGTAAAATAGAAATAATTTGTGGGAGGGAATGTAATGAAGAACATTAAATTACATGCCATAATTCTGGCGCTGATCATAGTTTCCGAGCTGATCGGCACTCATACCCTGAAGTTCGGTATCGGTCGTATCGTGCTGTTGCCGATGCTGTACGCTCTGCTTTTGGGTATTTTGACAACACCTAAATTTTTGAACCTGTCCGGCAGAAAGGAAATGCTGGATGCCAGCAGTCTGGTCGGCGTAACGCTGATGCTTTTGATGGCACGCTACGGTACGCTGGTAGGTCCGACTCTGCCGAAGATTCTGGCAGCTTCTCCGGCGCTGATTCTGCAGGAGTTCGGTAACCTCGGTACTGTGCTTTTAGGCGTACCTGTTGCTGTTTACCTGGGCCTGAAGCGTGAAACCATCGGTGCGGCGCATTCTATCGCACGTGAGCCGAACGTTGCGCTTATCGGCGAAAAGTTCGGCCTGGACAGCAGTGAAGGCCGTGGCGTTATGGGCGTTTATATTGCCGGCACTGTTTTCGGTACTATTTTCTTCGGTCTGATGGCCAGCGTTGCTGCTTCCGTACTGCCGATTCATCCGTATGCACTGGCTATGGCCTCCGGCGTAGGCTCTGCCAGCATGA
>ULXV01029417.1_pt1 | contig 15599 bp, 8 predicted proteins | sample 1961601 | NCBI WGS metagenome assembly ULXV01 (sample SAMEA4835847, study PRJEB28245) | human gut metagenome | biome: gut microbiome; material: fecal sample | place: Denmark | collected 2008 | reverse complement strand
CCCAAGGAGGGAGTGTAGGCCCCGAAAGCATTCACGTCTTTCGTTTTCCAGAAGTAGCCGGTCATCTCTTTGATATCCCGTTCATGATGGGTTCCTTCGGTTTTCCAGTCGATCGTGTCCAACGTGGAGGCATGGGATAATACGGTCCCGTTCGGGAAATCGTATTGGGTATCCGGTGCGCAAGGAAGGGCGGCGTTGGACCATGACATCCATGGATAGGCTAGCTTTCCCGGGTTGTAGTAAACAACCCTTTGGGTAAGGCATTCGTCTTTATCTCCTAAGGAATATTCTACAGACCATTGCATACCGTAATGAGATTCCCGTTCTCCGCATGTTACATATGTGCGGTCTCCCGTATGATCGATCTGATAAAGCACCGGCTCATTTTGCGTGGGAGAGTGGGAGATCGGGAAACTGACCTCGATCCCCCCGGCCACGAAATAGAAACGGGGTAATATCCGTGTGTATTTGATTACGTCTGGCCTGTACAAGACCTCCTTGCCGCTCTCCTTGTGAGTGAGGGATATTACTTTCCCGCAAAGATCGGGGTAGATGATAGCCTTGACTTTCTCGTTCTCTAGCGAGATCATCCGGTACCTTTTAGGCACCGGACGATTTGAGGTCTCGCTATAACTCATATAGGGGTATACGCCATTCGGGTCCAAGGCGGTCGGTAGCGGGCCGGTGGGCGTCAATACGTGCGTCAGCTGTATCTGGTCGAACTCCTCGCAAACAACACCTGTTGTCTGCGAGAAGGCCGGCCCTGCGGCTACGCTTGCCATGAGTGATAGGATTAAACGATATGCTTTCATGTCTTTCCTGCTATATAAGCCCATTATTTCGCCAAAAGATCGGACAGTTGACGGATGATGAGGTTACCCTTACGTACATTCGCCGAGATCTTGTTCTCATCGAACTCTTTCTCTTTCGGGAAGATAGACAAATGTTGGTCTAGCTGCTTCAATAAGCCTTGAGCTTGAGCGTTACCCGATTGGGCGGTCAGTTCCCGTAAGATACGGACCTTCTCGAAATCCACGATACCTTCTCTCATTTTCTCGAAGCGGATGCAACTTTTGCCTCCCGGATATACCATGTAGCAATCGCCTGCTGCCCAAGAGCCATGACGTGCGTCGCGATCGGCATCTTCCGGCCAAGCGTCGTAAGCCCATCGCAAGAAGCCGTCATAACCATACGCCATTACATACCAACTGATCCAACGTCCCTCGATAGGAGGTGAGAACACGAAGTTGTTCGGGATCGGCGGGTTACAGCATACGTATACGGTGGACGTGCGTCCGGTGGCGGCCCGTGCCTTTTGCTCGGCGATGGTAGGTTCCTCTCCGTAAAGGAAAGAATAATCGTCCAGCAGTCCGTCCAATTCCTTATGCCAATTGCCGGCGTAAGTGATCTTCCAGCATTTATCATGGTTACGCACGACATTGATAGCCGCTAAGGTCTCTTCCATCGGATTCTCGTTGATTCCGATATAGGTGATGTCCAACCAGCTTTTAGCTTCCAGATGGAACTTGAAATCCGTGAGGAAGATATTCCACATCTTCTTGAATTCCTTCGAGCTTGGCGCCCAGTTGATATAAGAATAATCGCCCGTAGCCTCGTCCTTATAGCGGTGACGGAATCCCCAAGGAATCGGGGTATAGAGGGTGATTGCCTCGTCGATGCCACATTCCATCGCTAATTCTACGTACTCGTCGAAGATTTTGTAGTCGAAGGCCCATGTGCCGTCTGCTTTCTTGATCCACTCGATCATGCCCCCCTCGATCATATAAGAGTTATCGGACCAAGGAGAATGTACTCCATAAGTCGTGATGTAGGTACCACCTGCGTCGGCATAATGCTTCAAATGCTGCTTAAGAAGCATTTTATGTTCTGGTGACCACGGTTCCACGTGATTGTACCATGCCACGGCCCACGGGTTCTGCCATAGGTCCAGACGGTATTTCCAGTCTTTCGGATAGGGGAGCAACTGGTTTTGCACCACGATTTCCAGATTCAATAGTTGAGGAGCCTTGCCTTTCGCCCGCACCTCCACCTGTCCTTTATACGTGCCGGGAGCGGTTCCTCTCGGCACATCCACCATCATCCATACCGGACGGGTGGTTTGGGAAGGGAGATCGAAGCGGTCCAGCGTCTCGAAACGGTCTGGCATCAAGAAGCCGGATTTGTAGGGAGATTCCCCGCAGATGGCTTTTTTCTCGGCATACGGATAATTGGACAATACGTAACGCACCAACTCGAAGGTAATCCGGTCTTTTGGGATGATGTTTCCCTCGGCGCTCCTCAAGTCCTGCGTAGAGACACGTACTTGTTCCAACGCTTCTGACGACCATACCAATATTTGGGCATTCGCTCTTTCCCCCCTCCAAACGGTCGTAGAGTAGGAAGATGATAAATCGTTGTCATGGTTTACGGGTACTTCCTTCCGGAAATAAAGTCGGTCGGTCGATCCGAAGGCGGAATGGATACCCGCCTGATTGCTCCAAGCGGGTTCATTCACGCAAAAATCAAATGTTAACTCCGGGTCATAGTGATGACTCCGTACAGGGACAAACGTGGAATCCATCTGCCCCGGATACACTTGGCCTAGACTGATATGAGAATAAATAAAAAAACTAGCTACTGCTAAAAAGTATTTCTTCATGCTATAAAAATTTAAGATAATTCATATTTAAATGGGATTCCCCTCCCAGATAGGTAGGCCCTACCTTCTCGTATAGGTAGGGCCTACCCTCATATATATAGTCGCTTATTCTTGGAAAAACCCTTACCAGCCCGGATTCTGTTCCAAGGTTCCTTTCGACAATTGTACCTGTTGCAAAGGTATCGGTGACAGCCAATGCTTCGGTGTCTGGAACTTGCGGGCGGATGCGGGTTGGGCGATGATAAAGCCATCGCTATCCACCTGTATATCCTGCCCGATCACCAACTCCGGGAATTTCTGTTGATACTCCGTACCCACGAATTTCACGCCACGGATCGCAAGGGGAAGAACCGTTTCCGCCGTGCCCCAACGACGTAGGTCGTCCCGGCGATATCCTTCGAATGCCAGTTCCACGGTTCTCTCACGCCGGATCTCTTCCTGCATATTCAGTCCGTTCGTAGCTACAAACGCATTGGTCAAGCGAGGCATATTCGCCCGGTTTCGCAGGTCATTAATGGTCAGGTCTAATTGCTCGTCCGTGATCTGTCCGTTCTTCTCGTATAAAGCCTCGGCCAAGATTAATAGGACCTCTCCGTAACGGAATTCCTTGAAATCGTATTCCCCAATGAATTGTACGGCATCAAGCGTTTCATCCATAAACTTGCGGATCATGTATCCGGTCCGGGTAGAATTGTTACCGATGAATCCCGGCTCTACGGTTGCCCATCCGCCCCCTTCCGAGAATATCTCGCTACCGGGTACGACAAACGTTTGCGCCATCCGGGAATCCCGGTTCTCAAATTCGCTTGTCTGGGTTTGGAATCCTTTGAACAACTTGGATTTATCGATAGGTAAACCATCGGTACAAAGGTATACGTCCGCAAGGTTCTTTGTCGGTACCATGGCACCTAATAATAGTTCCCGGGTCCAGTTATGAGTCGCTCTCAATTTGTAATACCGTCTTGCCAACAAGACTTCCTTGCTGTCGTCGCCTTCTAGGATATGAAGATATTTGTAACTGAGTTCTCCTTTCTCGCGATATAGTTCATACTCCTTGGAATCGACAATGGCTTGGGCCGCTTGGATAGCTAGGTCGAGGTATTTGCCTGCGTCCGCCATCCCGTGGTATTTTTGCCAAGTTCCTTCGAACAAGGCCGCACGGGCCTTGAGAGCTAATGCCGCCCCTTGCGTGGTACGTCCTAATTCCTCAGCGGTCAGTCCGCTTTGCTTCGGAAGGAGAGGAATGGCCTTATCCAAGTCCTCGATAATAAAATCGATGATCTCCTGTTGGCTGGAACGAGGTGTGTAAAGTTCCTCCGAGGAGGTATTTAACGGGATGTCTATCTTGGGTACTCCTCCATAAGTTTTCACCAATTTCCAATAGTTGTAGGCACGGAAGAAATGCGCTTCTGCTTTCCAACGTCCGATCTCTTCGTCCGACAAACCGGATTCCTCCGCTTTCTTAAGCAAATAAGAGGTAGATTGGACAAATTTCCATGGGTTGTCCCAATCATCCGAGTTGACCGGGGCCAGATAGGAACCGTCGCTGACATCGTTCGTGCCGGAACCAAAGGCGATATCCGAGTTCATGTCTATATATTGGGAGACCTCTTGGAGCCCAAAATAGAAATCGTTGGCGGCCAATTCAAAGTCGGCCGGCTTTTGCCAGAATACAGCGTCCGACACTTGATCCATTGGCATTTTATCCAGCTCACAACTGAATAGTCCTAAGGTGGCGGATAACGTGATAATTATATTGAATCGTTTCATAATATTCGTTTTATTAAATAGAAAACCTTAGAAAGTCAAGTCGATACCAAATGAGTAGTAACGTTGGAACGGATAGTTGAAACCTCCGGTGTCAGACTCTGGGTCCCAACCGCCTTTTACCCCGTGTATCTCGAATAAGTCTTGTCCGCTTACATAAAAACGGGTCCGCTCGATACCGATCTTCTGCAATAAGCTTTTCGGCAGGGTATATCCGATCTGGATGTTCTTTAGGCGTACGTAAGCGGCGTTGATCTTTTGCATCGTAGACGCTTGGTAGTTCCAATGCCTGATATCGCCGTGGGTCAGACGAGGATAATATGCGTCTTGACGATCCTCATTCCAGGTTTGCCCGTAATAGAACTGAGGCGGATATCTCCACCAGTCGCTCCAAGGCATGGAGAACTCACCTTCACGGAACAAGGTGCGTTTAGCGACTCCTTGGAAGAATACGCTGATATCAAAGTTGTTCCACTTGGCACCCAAGTTTAATCCGAATGTATATCGGGGAGTGGTTGAGCCGACATACTTAGCGTCGCCGTCGTCCCCTTCCTTATCACCGTAAGTGGAGATTTTCCCATCGCCGTTCAGATCCTTGAATTTGGCATCGCCGATACCGATATTAGAGGGTACGCCTTCCAGCTTCTTGTAAGCGTCCAGATCCGCTTGGTCCTTGACTACGCCATCATATACATAGGCGAAATAGGAGTTGATGGGATATCCTTCTCTCGTCTTGTTCAAGCCTAGCTCATAAGTGTCCGAGCCTCCGTATTCCACGAGCTTGTTCTTAGCGTCGCTCAATTGGAATTGTGCGGAATATTCGACATTACCGATTTTGTCCGTCCAGTTTAAGGTAAGCTCGAAGCCATTCGTACGCAATTTGCCCGAGTTCGTATCCGGGGGAGTTGCCCCTAGCATACTGGGATAAGTTACGGGGATCAACATATTATTGTTCATCTTCACGAAGTAGTCGAAAGAGAATCCTAAGCGGGAGTCTAAGAAAGCGGCATCAATACCTGCGTTGATATTCTCCAAGATCTCCCATGTGCGATTTACGCCGGCTAAGACATCCAGCCCCATCGCTTGTGTTTGTGAACCGCTGCCGAAAGGATAGGTCAATTTAGTTCCCCAACCGTCGTCCCTGAATTTTAGCAACTGGATATAATCGTATAGACGAATACCTTCTTGATTACCTGTTTGTCCGTAAGAAGCTCTTAGTTTCAATTCGTTGAATACCTTAGAGCTCTTTAGGAATTCCTCTTGAGAGATACGCCAGCTAGCGGATACGCCGGGGAACATTCTCCAACGGTTACCCGGGGCGAAGCGGGAGGAACCATCGTAGCGGAAGTTTGTCTCCAAGATATACTTATTCTTGAAGCTGTATCCGATACGGGCGAAAGCCGAGCTTGTCGCCCAATGTTCAGCTCTGGCGTCGTTCTTCATATTTCCGGTGCCACCAAGGTTGAGTTCCCATAATTCGTCTGTGATGAAATTATCTCGGCGTGCCATGAACATACGGACCTCTTCTGCCTCATAAGCCATACCTAACATGGCATCTAAATGATGATCCAGTCCGAAGTTCTTATTATAATTCAAGTAAGCCGTATAATTTTGATAGATGGTTTCCTCGGTCGTACGATCTACAGCGGATTGTTCGGGACTACCTGCTCCCGTATAATAATTGATGTCACCGTCCCATGTATAGAGCGGGATGGCTTTCGCTATATCCTCGTTATTCTTGTTTTTGTAGTTTAAGCCCACTTGAGCGTTAAACACGAGTCCGTCCGTGATATCGGCGATCAATCTAAAGTTACCGTTCATCTCCCGGGTATTGAACGTGGCGGTCTCGCTTTCCTTGGCCAGCGCTATCGCGTTGCTCCAGCCTCCTTGCGTGAAGAACTCTCCGTTGGCGTTATAGATCGGGAAGTTCGGCATATCAAACATCGCCTCGCCGATCACCCAAGCGCCATTACTTCCTATGTCCGTACGTTTCTGGTTATCCAAAGATACCTTTGTCTCTAATTTTAGCCACTTTGCCAATCGATAATCATAATTCATACGCAGATTGTATTTGGTATTATTATCGTCTGCATATTTTACCACGCCAAATTGTTTGCTGTAGCCGGCGGATAGGTAATAGTTAGACTTCTCGCCTCCACCGGAGATTGTTAGGTTATGGCGATGTTGTACGCCATTGGTCAGCAACTCGTCCATCCAGTCCGTGTTCGTGAAAAAGAGCTTCCAGCCGGGTTGGGTGGGATGGTCGATAGGGTTCGGATCGTTCGCTAAGATGCGATCCAGAAGCTCTTGGGTATAGAGTGGGGCGGCACCGTTGTGTATGTTCGCCTCGTTATCCATAATCGCCATCTCATAATTTGTCGGGGCTTTCATGATTCCGGTCATTTTCGTGATCGCCAAGTTCCCGTTGTAAGTAAGTTTCGGTGCTCCGCTCTTTCCTTTCTTAGTCGTGATTAATACAACACCTCCGGCGGCACGGGAACCATATATGGAGGCTGAGGCATCTTTCAATACCGATATAGCCTCGATATCCTGCGGGTTGATCATATTCATATCCCCGGGGATTCCGTCGACCAAGACTAGCGGGGTATTCCCTCCGTTCGTGGAGGAGGCGCCACGCACGTTCAAGTCGAATTCCTCGTTACCCGGTTGTCCGGATGTTCGCTGAACGACCATACCGGGAATTTCTCCTTGCAAGGCGGACAGGACATTTGTAACCGGCTTAGAGTCGATTACCTCGGAGGATATTTTCGAGATCGCTCCGGAAAGATTGCTTCGTTTCTGTGTTCCGTAACCGATCACGACTACCTCATCAAGCTTCTGGGTGTCTTCCTTTAGCTGGATATTGAGGGTTTTGTTGTTGCCTACGGCCACTTCTTCCGATAAATAGCCGATGTAGGATATGAGTAGGATCGATTTACCGTTCGCCTCGATGCTGTACTGACCGTTCAGGTCGGTAACTGTACCATTTGACGTACCTTTTACCACGACATTCGCTCCGATGATCGGTTCGCCCCGTTCATCTGTAATGATACCGGTCACTTTTCGGTCTTGCGTCACCGGAACGGAGGCGTTGCCCGCGTTTCCGAGACTGACGGCTATCGTGTTATTCTCCCGCTTAAAATAAAGATTGGCTTGCCGGGTGATCTCGTTCAATACGCTGTTGACGGGAGCGTTTTTGAACTTTAGGTTAACCTGTACGTTCCGGTTCGCTATGGCTTCTCCATAGAAAAATTTTAATCCTGTCTGCTTCGACAAATCATCAAAGACTTTCTGTATGGGTTGGTTTTTGACTTGAATTGTTATTCTTTCTTTCTGATTTTCTTGCGCTTGCAGAGGTTCAGGGGAGCCTAACGCTAAAAAAACTAAAATAATAGAACAACACATCCAATTATTCCTAGTAATAGTTGGAAAGTTCATAATTTTGTATGTTTAAAGGTTGTTTTTATACACTTTTAAAAACAGTCCGATTTATGTAATCTCCAAGGGGGTCCAATCCAAGGGTGTACATATCGGGAAAGATAAAGGGAGATCGAAGGTCAGAGGTCGGTTTCCCTTTTTTATGTGGCTAAGCTTATGTCGTATCTTTCATGGGCAAATCGATTTTAAGGTTAATGACTCGTTTTATATAACACGATCCGGCTTTCTTCTTTCCGGTATCGGATGCCGGTTGAATATTGAATTGCGTTCAGTACGGCTTCCAGACTTTTATTGTCGTGCTCGCCATAGATGTAATCGTCGAATACGACATTCGGATCGAGTACGATCTCTTGATTATACATCCGCTCCAAATCGTGTATAACGCTACTGATAGGTGTCCGGTTGAAATAAAGGCCGCCTTGCAGCCAAGCCGTTACTTTTTGGGCGTCCTCGTTCTTTTTAAGAATCTCTCCATTTGTGTTATTCACGATTATCTGCTCGTTCGGTAATAGGCGCATTACGCTTTCGGGCATATCCACCTCAACTTTTCCGGTCCGAACGCTGACGGCCATCAACTCATCCTCTTGATAGGCTTTTACGTTGAAAGAGGTTCCGAGTACTTTTACGTCGGCTTGCCGGGTACGGACGATGAAGGGCTTGCCCTCGTCTCTCATGACATTGAAAAAAGCTTCTCCTTCCATTTCTACCAAACGGATGTCAGAGGTAAATTCCGCTGGGTATCGCATGACAGTACCGGCGTTTAGATGAACGATCGTGCCGTCGGGAAGGGTGACTTGCTTATGTTCGCCATGATTGACGCTTATTTCCGTTAGGAGATGGTCGCTGACGGATGTATGCTGCTTTGCTGAATGATTTAGGTATAGTTTCGCTCCGAATCCGATGGAAACGATAATCGCTATGCTCGCCGCATACTTGATGAAAGTGGATAGGGAGATTCTTCTTTCTCTTTTACGTGTCTTATCCAACAGGTCTTGCGCCTCCTTCTTATAAAGCAGATGATTATGGGAATCGGATTGAGGTAAGTCTTGCGCCTCGTTCCAGACCCGGTCCATTTCGCTTTCTAATTCTGCTCGCTTCGTTATGGATGCGGCTAGCTTCCGCAAGGTCTCTATATCGTTCCGTGTATAGAGTCCATTTACATATCGGATTAATAAATCGCTTATATATTTGTTTTCTTCTTCCATTATTTCTCGTGCTATATTAATAGTACAAAGAAGTCCGGGAGAACTGGGATGTCATTAACTTTTATTAGTATATGATTTTATTATCTTCGCGAAACGATATGTGATGCTAAATGGAAGAGAGACAAATTATAAAGTCGTTGAAAGAAGGAGATAGGGAGGCTTTTTCGATGTTGTATAAACAATATTGGGAAAAGGTTTATCATTTCTGCGGGCTTTATTTGAATAATCGGGATGTAGCCGAGGATGTGGTACAAGAGGTGTTTATCAAGGTCTGGGAGTCGAGGGAATTCATCCGGGAGGATGATAACTTCAAGGGTCTTCTGTTTATCATCACCCGTAACTTGATCTTTAATCATCACCGGAAGAACGTGAACGAGGACTTTTATAAAATGACGGTCTTGTCCGTTATGGAGACCTCCTACGACCTAGAGGAAGAGATCACCGCCTATAACCTGGGGGAGTATATCGATCATTTGATAGAGGAATTGCCGGAAAGACGCCGGGTTATCTTTAATCTAAGCCGGAAGGAGCATAAAAGCTATAAAGAGATAGCCTTCCAACTCAATATTTCCGAGAAGACCGTTGAGAACCAAATCAGCGAAGCCTTGAAGTTCTTGAAGAAAAATATCATGTTACTTATCTGGTTTATCTAGCGCTTTCCTAGGTCACGTATTTGTAGAGTCCGGAAGTGCCACTGCGTCTTAAGTTTTAGTTTTGCCCGTCTTCTTTTTCAGGCAGCACATAAATCCGGTGTGTTCGATATCCTACGCTGGCTATTACGTTATCCTTGATAAATTGCTTGATATCCTCGCTCGCACGGTAGCGGGTACAATTGTTCAAGCCGGCGTAATCGGTGAGATTTATATATGAGTTTCTTTCTAGATAAGATAACATCTTAGCCTTCCTTCCCTCGATTCCCGTTTTGGGCAGATTTTCCCGTTTAACCAAGATGGGGGCGTTCTTTTTTACCATCTCCTTCAGTCGGGGAGAGCAGCGGAAGTTAACGCCGTGTATGCTAGCGCTTGATTTAGTATTTCCTTTCTGGTCCGTTACTTCTTTGCTTTTTACCGATGGCGAGAAATGTCCCAATCCTTCCAGTTCCACGCTGTACCCATAGGATAATTCCCTGCCGATATAGGAAGTAAGCGCCTCCAATACACCTTTTATGTCGGCGGAGGTGACGGATGAGCATTCGGAAATATACTCACATATATTGTTCATGCGTTTGGTATCTCTGGTGATGACTCGTGCGCAGGATGTTGGCCCGCATTGTTCATTGCCCGGTGTATTATAAATACTGACTTGGATGCCACTTCTTGGTTTTCCCATGATTTTCTCGTTATTTAAATGGATAATGTATAGGATGCCTCGGAGATTTAACGTTTATCTCTTTGGCGTTTCTATTTGATGAAATCGGTTGCCGACGCCCTCGGCAATGCTGCTGACGCTGTCGGAAATATTGCTGACGGCGTCGGAAATACTGCCGACACCGTCGGCAACCAATTTCATTGAATACAAAGGACGGAAATATAAGGATGGAAAGCAAGGAAGATCCGTTATATTTCTTGTATACCTAAGTGAAATTTTTTTATCACCCAATAGGGGGAAGGAAAACATGGCGTGTATTTATAAATAGAACAAGAATAATAAACATGAGCGAAGATACGAGAACGATATTGAAGAAGTTGATGCGGGATGCTCTGGATGAGAAAGATCGGCAACGTTTGCTGTGTGACCCAAAAGTGGAAGAGCGTATGCGTTCCCAATGGGACGAGGCTGCGGATCGCGTGAATCCCGTGGTGGGGAATCGCATGTGGGAACGAATCATAGCCCGGACAATGGCGACAAACGGTGTCCGTAAACTCTGGGTCTATAAGATTACGGCGATAGCCGCCTCCATATTGCTACTTTTAGGTGTAGGAAGCGTAGTTTATTGGTCTCATACGAAAGAAGATCAATATATATATGTAATGGCCTCCGGTGTCCGTTGCATAGAGTCGGTTTCCTTATCGGACGGTACGACCGTGAGAATGGGGCCTAATAGCCAATTGATCTACCCAAAGAGTTTCGATGGCAAGACCCGTGATGTGGAATTAAAAGGGCAAGCCTTCTTCGACGTGGCGAAAGATCGGGAAAGACCATTTACCGTGCATACCAAGAACATGGATGTAACGGCCTTGGGCACGGCCTTCGAGGTTTTCAATTATGACTCCGAGAGCAAATTGGAGACGATCCTGTTAAACGGTAAGGTGAAGATTGGCTTGGGAGGTCCCAATGTGAAGAACAGGCGTGAGGTGATATTGAATCCGAACGAGATGTTGGTTTTCGACAAACAAGCGAATACCGTTAGAGTTAAGACGGTTAATGCCGAAGAGTATTCGGGTTGGCGTAACGGTGTCCTCAGTTTTGAGAACGAACGCTTGAGCATGATCCTTACCCGTCTGGAGCCTTGGTTCGGGCGGAAGATAAAGTGCCCGAAGGAGATAGCGGAGAAATATCGGTTTACGTTTAAGGTACGGGATGAATCCTTGGAGCGAATCCTGTTTATGCTGAGCAATACATCGCCCATTAAATACAGAGAGAAAGACAATGAATATGAACTATATATAAAGGGAGATAAATGAGTGTCTAACGTTAAATTCTAAAAGATATGCTTGTTAACAGTTCTTAAGTCTAATAAAAAAACAGGAGGACAAACTAGGTTTCTCCTCCTGATCAAATGTTCTTGACGGCAGGCGTTAGGAGTTGAGAGGCCGACACACCTGCTAATTTATTCATCAGAAACATTACAAAGTTATGAAAAAAATCAGAAAAGTAAACCGAGTCATGAAGATAAGTACGTTGTTATCCTTGGCTTTCGCATGTACTGTATCCGCTTCTACCTATGGACAGAATTATAAGCTTTCCATGAATAAACAGGATTGCAGTATATCGGAAGTGCTAAAAGAAATAGAGAAAAATAGTGAGTACACGTTCTTCTTGAATGATAATCAAGTAAATGTAAATAGGAAAACGAGTGTAAAAGCAAATAATGCCTCGTTAGAGGAGGTCTTAGAGCAAGCCTTGAAAAATACGGGATACCAATATGAGATTGTAGACCGGCAGATTATAATTAAGTCAAAGAGTGTTTCAAGTGTCTCACATCCGAATGCCTTATTCCAGTCTTCGCCACGAAAGATTACCGGACAAGTAAAAGATGCGTTGGGAGAACCCATTATCGGGGCGAATGTTGTCGTTAAAGGCACTACGAACGGAACGATTACGGATATCGATGGAAACTTCAGTCTGGAAGTACCGGACAATGCGATCTTGGTAGTTTCTTATATCGGTTATACGGATCGTACGGTCGAGGTCGGTAATTCTTCGAAAGTAATGGTTAGCCTGTCCGAGGATACCCAGAAGTTGGATGAGGTTGTGGTCGTAGGTTACGGAACGCAGAAGAAAGTGAATTTAACGGGAGCGATCTCCTCTTTGGATGCGGAGACGTTGGAGAATCGCCCGATCACCAACTCGACCCAAGCGTTGCAAGGTACGCAAGGTGTTTACGTAAATCAAGTGGGTGCTCAGCCGGGAGCGGACGGGGCGACGATTCGTATTCGTGGTCAGGGAACCTTGAACGATAATAATCCATTGATTTTGGTGGATGGCATCGAGTTCCCGTTGGAAGCGGTAAATCCGAATGATATTGAGAGTATTTCCGTATTGAAAGATGCGGCTTCTTCCGCTATCTACGGTTCTCGTGCGGCGAATGGCGTTGTCTTGGTAAAGACAAAGGGGGGAAAGAAAGGTAAGTTTACCGTCGATTATAATAATTATTTTGGCGTGCAGCAGGCTACCTATCTGCCGGATTTCGTATATGACCCGGTCGTATTTATGGAAATGAGAAACCAAGCGCAACGGAACGAAGGTAAACTAACGGTGGATTATTCTGATGCGTTAATCGAGGAGTACAAACAAGGTATGTTGACAGACCCGATTATGTATCCGCAGAATAATTGGTTGGATATCATGTATAATAATGCCTTTATCATGGAGCATAACATGCGTTTCTCCGGAGGTGATGATAAATATACGTATTCCGTATCTTTAGGTTATGGCGATCAAAATGGAGTATTGCGTGGTACGGACTCCAATAAATATACTTTAGCCGTGAATACGACTGCTCAGGTAAATAGCCGTTTGAAGATCGGCGCTAATATCAATGCGCATTATCAGATCTATAATGAGCCGGTAGCGGGTGTGGCAAACTTAGTGGAGATGACTTATAAAGCGCAGGCTTTCCACCCGACTTATACGGCCGATGGTCGCTATGCGGATACTTTTATCCGTACTCCTGGGCATAATATCTATCGCCATCCGTTGGCGTTGGCCGATGAGGGCGAGAACAAGCATAAGTCCTTGCGTATGTTGGCGAATTTGTCTGCGGAATATAAGCTTCCGTTTGATATCGTTTATAACTTGAATGTCGGTTTAAACAAATATGATTATCTGCAATCTCGTTTTGCGCCTGATGTATACGAATATCAGTTGAAGACCAATGAGGAAAAACGAGTGGTTTATGACGGTCAGAATACACGCCATGCCTATAAAGGTGATAAGAATGACTTGGCAGTTACGGTATTCAATACCTTATCTTGGGGCAAGAAGTTCAATGATGCCCATGACGTAAAAGTCTTGGCTGGCTATAGTTTTGAGAGTGATGATAAGACTGAATTTTCCGCTAAGGTAGAAGGTTTCTTAGGGAACGAGTTGCACGAATTAAATGCGGGTTCTAGTAATCCGAGTGTAGCGGGTACTTCCTCGAGATCAGTCTTGATGTCTTATTTTGGTAGGGTGAATTATGGTTATAAAGACCGTTATTTATTTGAGGGTAACTTTCGTTATGATGGTTCGTCCCGTTTTGCCAAAGGAAATCGTTGGGGTATTTTCCCTTCATTCTCTGCCGGATGGCGTTTGAGCGAGGAAGAATTTATGAAAGATATTCCTTGGATCTACAATCTGAAATTGAGAGCTTCTTGGGGACAATTGGGTAACGAGCGTATCGATTTGTTCCGCTACGTGGACCTAATGAACTTGAAGGTGATAAAAAATGATGGTTCAATCACGGATTATAACTACCCGTTGAATGGAGCGATGCAATCCGGAGCGGCTATTACCGCCTATAACGATCCGAACATTACATGGGAGACAACGACCATGACGAATGTCGGTATTGACGCTAGCTTGTTAAACGGAAACTTAGATTTCTCTTTCGAGTTCTTTGATAAACGTACTTCCGACATCTTGCGTAAGGTTACTTTGCCGGATCAAGTAGGTGGTCTGGATGGCCCGATCCGTAATATCGGCGAGGTGAGCAATAAAGGTTTCGAGTTGAATATGGGGTATCGGAACAATATCGGGGACTTCCGTTACGAGGTAAATGGAAATATGACCTTTATCAAGAATAAGATCGTTAGCTTGAAGGGGCAAACAATCATTGATGGAATGTTTATCTTGGAAGAAGGAAAGCCTATCGATTCTTATTATATGCTTCATGCTATCGGTATTTTCCAATCTGAGGAGGAAATCAAGAATAGTCCGTATCAAACCGCGGCTACTAAACCGGGATATCTGAAGTTTGAGGATACGAATGGAGATGGGAAAATTACCGAAGATGACCGCCAGATACGTGGTGGTGTGATTCCTAAGATAACTTATGGATTCAATATCAACTTAGGATATAAGGATTGGGATCTGAGCGCTTTCTTCCAAGGTGTAACTGATGTCTATACATATGGAGACCGCATTGGTGCTACTCCTTTATGGTTTGGTTGTGGTTTGCCGGAACAATGGTTGACGGATGCTTGGACTCCCGAGCGGGGAACCAGCGCTACATTGCCTATCTTGACTACATATGAAGGATGCTTGAACGAGAATTTCCGTACAAATGATTTCTGGTTGAGAAACGCCTCTTATTTACGTTTGAAGAACTTGCAACTTTCTTATAACGTACCGGTCTCTTTCTTGAAAAGCGGTGTTGTTAAGAGATTGAAGGTCTTTGTCAATGCGCAAAACTTATTCACGTTCTCTCCGATGAAGGATTTTGATCCGGAGAAGAACTTGAAGGGAAGCAACTGGTATGCCTATCCGTCTGTACGGACTTATACGGCAGGTGTTAATGTCACATTTTAAATAATAAGGAATAATAATATGAGACGTAAAATATATAAGATGATATGTGTCGCTGTCGCTTGTATGAGTTTAACCGCTTGTGATAGCTGGTTGGATGTAGATCCTTCCGATCAATATTCCACGGAAACATTCTGGAAGACAAAAGAGCATGCGAGCGCCGGTATAATGGGATGTTACAACGCATTGAAACCTTGGCGTTCATTGCATACGATGGAATTCGATATGTTGACAGCGAATGCGATGCCTTATAACGAGGCGAATGGTACGCAAGCAATTGGAAAAGGTGAACATTTGTCTACTACGGCTTTAATCGGAAGCTTATGGAAGAACTGTTACGTTGGCATTGGCCGTACGAATAC
>ULXV01002378.1_pt1 | contig 15671 bp, 19 predicted proteins | sample 1961601 | NCBI WGS metagenome assembly ULXV01 (sample SAMEA4835847, study PRJEB28245) | human gut metagenome | biome: gut microbiome; material: fecal sample | place: Denmark | collected 2008 | reverse complement strand
GTATTATAAGAATGTCGGTTTCGATGAAAGGAAAAATAAAATGTTTAAAGTTAATGCTTATGTCACTGAAATTGAAGCAGATAATTCTTATGAAGTCGATATTGATGGATTGTTTGTTACTACTGTTACTGATTGCGGTGATATTGATGATAGTGTGTTGACGTTTAATTCGGCACTTACTACGGTGCTTGAAATCATGTACGGTGCCTGTGATTTTGATTTTGTGTGTCGAAGCTATAAAGGTGGTAAGTGTCGTTCATATGTTGTTACGATTGACGACGGTGAATGATAACGGCGAGTGATATATAAAACCCCGATAGGAAAAAACCTATCGGGGTTATTTGTTATTTTAGTTGTGCTCGAATATATTCATATTGTATGCGAAATTGACGATTCCGGCTTTTCCGGTTCCGTTTAGCGTGTCTATGATACTGAAATTCATTCCGTCGAATTTCAGTTTAAGCGGTGTGCCATCATCGAGAAAACCCATAAGCATAGTCCATGCACCCCAAGTGTTTGATTTGTTTACGGTGGCGAAAACATTTTGATTCCATTCTGTTTTATTGCCTCGGAACACATAGGATATCTCTAGTCCGTTAATGAATACTGATAATGTACCGTTCGTTACGCCCGGAAGTGCGACGTCTATGTGACGTTCCACGCGTGGCATTGCGGTCGCGTTAGTTTGAATTGCGGTTGCTATGTATTGCGCGTAGATTTCTGAACCCTCAGTGTTTGGGTGTATGTCTGTCATTCCGCTAGCGTAGTACAAACCCCATGATGGCGCGTCCTTGACTGTGAGCACGTTTGCGTTGCGGCCACCGGCGCACATGACACCGTATTTTTGTCCGTCATCGCGGGTAGGCCATGCGTTATCGTACATCATTGGAATAAAAACGATTTTTGAATATGGGAAATTGGTTTTAGCGTAGGTCAGTGCCGTTACAACATCGCTTTCTTTCAATTTGTTGTATGCATCATTACGGCCACCGCCGATTACAACATATTTGATTTTAGTCTTATCGGTTGTCGCGCTGTTAGCTTTCTGCAATTGCTGTAGGAACGTCGTGCCGGTGATGAAACCGCTACCGCCGACTGCGTAATTGTTGCATTTCAGGCCCAGTTTTTGCGCCGCTTTTACTATCATGCTATCGGTTGCGGGGTTAGTTGTTCTGAAACCCTCGAAATAGCTATCGCCTATTGCGATTAGCGTGTTTTGTGTGACCGGTATTTGTATATATCGGCTGTCGCTTTCGTTTTTTGTGTAGGTGTCGTTTATACGGTTTTTTAGATTGGTCGCGTTTTTTACGGTGTTCGCGCCTAATGCGTTTAGGTTGGCAGTCGCGTTGTTCGCGGTTTCGGTTGTAACAGCGAGATTTGACGCTGTTTTATCAATCTTGTTTTTAAGCGTGGTGGCGGTGGTTTCGTCGGTTACGCCTAATGCCGCTAGATTGTTGTTTGTGGTTTGTATTTTCGTTATGGCTTGATTTGCAGTGTTTAGCGCGTTACTAGCGTTAGTGTTTACTTTGTATAGATTAGTGTCGATAATATCCATTGACGCGTTATATTGGTCATTAAGATTCGCCGCGTCACCGGTTGTATATTTTTCAAGATTGAAATTATTTGTGTAGCCTGTCATTTGTGGTTTCCTTTCGCATCGTTTGAGGGTGGTTAATTTCCGCTTGCACTTGCATTTGATGTATTGTACGGTCGATAATCCGCATTGCCGCGTTGTATCCGTCGCGTAAGTCTGCTAAGTCGCCGGTTTCGTATAATGGCAGATTATAAAATGGTGTTTCTGTAGCCATAGTATGCTCTTTCTGTTATTTGGTATCATTGGGAATAATAAACCCCTCGGCGGTTTTCTTCGCGTTTGCGAGGTCAGTAACGGTAAACGCTTCGGTTCCGATTTTGTTCAGAATGTGGTTTAGCGTTGCGCCTAGACTCGCTGCGTTGCTACTGGAAATACCTAAGGCCGTGCAGAATGCTTCAAGCCCGTCCGGTAGCGCGTTTTCCTGTCCGGCTTGTTCGGCTTTATCGTTGATTTTCTTGAGTGCCGAATCAAGTTTATCCATTGACGAATTATATTGGTCTAATAGATTCGCCGGGCTGCCCGCGTCATATTTTTCGAGCTTGTAGTTTGGTGTTTCCGTCATAATGGACTATCCTTTCGTGATTATAATGCCGGATACGGTTTACCGGTTTCCGTGTCGGTAACACGGGGCGTATCGTCGTTGAATATGGTGAGATTGCCGACTGCGGGCGTTTCGTCGGTACGATGCTCGGCCAATTTGTCAATATCTATGTCGGCAATTTGACTGGTTCGCGCACCGTAAACGGATAATTCTCGGTAGAGGTCGCGCAACGCTGTTTTACTATCGGTATATTCACCTTTCGTGACGTTCCACACAAGTTGTGTGTTTCCTATGTGTTCGATTTGTTCTTGAATTTGCGTTATGGCTAATGCGTAATTGTTTATGTGCTCTTCAATGTTTTTTATTCTTGTATCATAGTCGGTTAATGTTTTGTTGATATCGGTTATGATTTCATCAAGATATGCAGTTATGTGATTGATTTCACATGCAATGTGCTTTATTATTTCCTCTTGGCTTTTAGCATTCCAATAAAACGCGGGTATGGCGGGCGTGTACGGCCATACTGAGAAAAACGGGAGTAGTGGAAACATGCGCATTATCCTTTCAATAATTGTTTATGTTTATTGTCCATAATGGGCTAAAACATGTTTCAAGGTGTTCGAGTAATATTACGTCTATATCGACGTATTCGCCATTTCGTATACGATTGACTTTATCCATGAAATCACCGTTGGCGATTGTCTCGTATTGGTTGTCCGTCGCGTTGCTCGCATAGTCTTGGTTTTCGGCTAATTGCGTGGCGGGGAAATCACTGTAGACGGTTCGCATTTTGTGCCATATGTCGCTATCACTGAGAATTATATCGGGATTATTGCTTACAAGCGCATAAAGCGGGCGCAGCGTCGGCATAATTTCCTGAATGAGTCGCATAAAGTGCCGTCGCCATCTTGACGGTGGCATAACGCCTAATTCGCGGTCATAGAAACGGTTTTCGATTTTCTTGCAACAACGCGTGTATTGCGTGTCATCATAGGCAACGTCCCGCCATGACCATGCGGCATTATTCCAGTCAACACCGCCCGGCACGTCGAGCAGTTCACCAAAAGTGTACGTCATTACGCCGTGGAAATCGTCGCGTGATTCGCACGGCTGATAATGGTCTATGTCATTCTGCATTGTCATCGTCGTTCATTCTTTCAACGTCCGTCAAGTAAGCGTAGTTACGGGAAACATTGTCTTCGTTCCATACAACCTGTATTGGTTCCTTAAGGTATTTTCTAAACCTTGTGTTGAGAATATCGCACGCGGCACGCCGTTCCTCAAGCTCGCTGAGTGCGCGTAGGTCGGTCGGCTCCCCGTAATCGTTGATTTCGTCGGCGGTCTGCCGTTCCATTTTCAACGGCAGGTTTTTAATGCCAAGCGATTGATAGAACGCGTTCCAAGTGTTCTGTATGTCGTTCTGTAATTCCATGCCGATATATTCGACGTTGGTTTTCAACACGTTTGCTTTCATCGAATCTGTGAAACCCGGCGTCGTCATGATAGCCATTTCGCCGCCTGAGATTTGCTTGATAACGTTGATGCCCGCCGTTTGCTGCCCGGCTGGAACCTCAAGTATAAATGGTGTTTTCTGATTGAAACGATTCTGCCGCCGCGTCATGTACAAATCTTCTATTTCATGCGCGAAAAATTCAATTGTCGGAATGAGTGGCGTGCGTGCGCGGTTAGCGTAGATGAAAACGCCATTGGAATTGTTAACCGGAAAACGCCAACCGTTGATGCCGTAACTATCCCATTTCTTCGGTTTGTAATACACGTTGAAATTCGATGTAGTCACCGCTTGCGTGCTGAAAAACACTCCCGGCTTGCTATGCGGGAACGCGATTGTGGCGTAACCGAAATACAGTAGATTGTATTCCAAAAACCATGCGTCACATGTTTTCGGCAGATTCAACCACTTGAAACGAGATAATGCGATATTCAACATTTGCGAATACGCCATTGAATACGCTTGCGAATTGAGCGCTTGCGATTGCTGCCACATCGGCGCACCGTGTTCGCCCATTTCCGCACGGGTCAACGGCCTTTTATGCGTGCGTTTACGTCCCATATCATCACCTTATAAATTATCGTGTACGAAGTCACCGCCGATTTCCTCGGGTTTGTTCCATATTGTAACACCGTTGCTAAAAATATCCCTGATTGTCTGCAATTGCGCGTTTTGCGCAAATGGGCAGATAAGCCATATGTCCGCGCTCTGCCAATACGCGAAATGTTTGCAAGGCGTCAACGACGGACGGCTGTAAAGTTTGTTGCTTGCGATACCATAGCGCAGCATGTAATCGCCCGCAGCCGCGATTGCGCCATTGTCTTCGGTGACGATTTTGATTGTCATGGTATCAAGCCCCGTAGCCTGTTTGAAGTTGTCGCCGCCATACGCGCCAACGGGTTGCGCGGGATGATTAAGAAAGTCACGCCACGCCATGCTGACATTGGAACGCGTGTTAGTCATGACACGTTTGGCATTGTTCACACTCTGATTACGTGACGCCGCCGCGTTCGCGTTCGTCGTGTTCGCGCTTGTGGCGGTCATGTCGGTTGCCGCGCTTGTAGCGTATTCGTTGTTACGGTCAGCCTGCGTGTTCGCGCGAGTTGTCACGTTGGTTGCTTGCGTTATCGCGTGCTGTGTCTGTTCGCTGTTCGCTCTGTTTGCATTCTTCGCTTTCGTATTGGCGACATCGTTGGCCGTGTGGTTGAGTGCTTCATTATTGGTTATGGCGACACCGGTATTGTAGCCTTGCAGTGCAGCGCTGCCGATAGCCATGGAACCGGCTACCAACGGTGACGCCGCGCCACCGGTGCCGATTACCAACGCGGCACCGGCCATTGTGCCTATCGCGCTAGCGACGCTTGACAACGCTTGTGTTTGAGACCCCTCTATAAACGCCTTGTTCTGCAATGTGTTGTCCTGGTCGACATCAAGATTTATCTTGATTGTGGCAGTGTTTAAATCATCGTTCTGCCGCGTGGTTGAATATGTCAGATTATCAGTGCGCACACTATTGGACTCGTCTTTCACCGCGGTGTCACGCTGATTGGCACGCGCCGTGTTCGATACCGCTGCGGCGCTGCTGCGATACGTGTTATCTCGCGCCGTGTTTGCCGAACGTGCGCCGTTTTCGTACGAGATAACGGCGTTTTCACGAGCTTGCGCAACTTCTCGATTGTATGCGTCGGCGCGGTGCGCGTCGATTGCGCGACGTTGCAGCGCGTATGTTGGTATGTCGTGCGAGATAAGCGTTTTGAGCATGTCCGCGTTCGGCACGTCGGCGGTAATGCAAGCACCGTTGATAGCGTCAATGCTGATAGCCGTATCACCGTCGTTTCCTATTCCGTTAAGCCATGCGATTTGTCGCAATATCGGATAGCTGAGAGATGTAATAGTTTGCGCCGAGAGGTGCCCACAGTCTGCTATTTCCACACGGGTTTTATTGCCGATATTGTCGGATATTTCGAGGTACGCGTAGGGTGCAAGATACAGCCGTGTTATTTGAGCATATTCGTTAGCATAGCCAAAGTCGTTGATTGTCAAATTAATATCGGATATTTTCGCACGAGCACCGCTAACCGTATACCATTCGATGCCATTCACATTTACGCTGCTGTTAAACTGCATCATGTTCGCGGTGGCGACGAACACCGCTGTAATCTGTGACATGATATGCGGATAATACGCAAAAAGCGTGTCGAAATAATCGCCTGATATTTTGGACGTTTCAAGTGCATACACGCTTACGTTGCTTGCAGTGAGATTGTCAACGGAGTTATACGATGTACCCGCGCCGGTTACGTTTGACGTGTAAATATTTCCGGCACCCCATGCGAAACCCGTTACCACATCGTCGTTATTACTGTATGTCGGGTCAGTGTCCGTAATGTTCGTGCCCCGCATGTTACTCATGGTTTGCAATTGTTCGGACGAAAACGTTGCGGCTAAACAGATGTATCTTGTGCCGTTTTGCAGGTTAAACGATGTGCTTTTTCTGATATTCGATGCTGCGTTGCCATAGTCAACGTCGGGCAGCGTGAAATCACGGCAATTCGCGCGCGGGTTTTTCAACAGTTCTTGCGGCGTCATTTCCGTTAACGGCGCGTGCCCACGTGTCAGCACCATTCCGTTGATTGTGGTGCTGTTGATGTAGTCCGTCCATACGTCGCGCATAAGCGTGCATGTTGTCGTGTTCGGTGCTTCCGCGCGTACGGAAGTGATGAAAAAATGATAGCATGTCTGCACGTCGGTTTTTTGATATGGCGTATTGATAATGTCATGCGAAAAGTCAACGACAATGTAATTATACTGTTGCGCCGTCATGTAAGGTACGGGCAATTTTATATCGTCCGCATCGGCGCGTGCGATATACGTGTTCGTTGTGAGTTTGACGGTTTCGCCGTCCAGTTTGTCAAACCATGCGTCTCGTGCGGTGTCATCGGGGAATTTCACAACGTCGTGATAATCATCGTACCAATTCACGCGGCACAGCTTGATTACCGTGTTTGGCGTCCAAACATTGTAATCGAAAACGTTGCGGTACTGACCGTATACGCGTGTATCCGTATCGGGGAACGCTGTTGCGTTTTGCAGATGTGGAAAGTCCATATCGTACTCTTTCTATATATGAAAAAATGAGTGGTGCTTCACATGAAACACCACTCATTTTATACCATAGTCGATTCAGACTATTCGACGGTGAACGTGCATGTTGCGGAATATTCCGTAGTCTCGCCGTTAGGATTGGTGTACGTGGCGGTGCCCGTCACGGTAATGACGTCACCGGCCACAAGGCCGTCACGCTGTATGTGCAAGCGTGCTTGGTCATCCACGAACGTATTGACGTTGAGGTCGAACGCCGCGCCGAGTGTATCAGCGTCGCTTGCGGCATGGTTCGCCGCAACCTCGTACGTTGCCGCGTTCGGCGCAACCTGAACGGCGGTGCCCGTTGGGTTGACGTTGGCGGAGAGCTTCGGTGTGAGCTGCACAAGGTCGCCCGCCTTGACGCTTCCCGTGGTCGGGGTCAGCGTGAAGCCTGTCACGGTCTGAGTCACAACCTTGATGGAAGTGCCCGCATCGGTGGTGAACAAGGCGCACGGCGTAAACGGCGACACGCCATAAATGCCCCAGTGGTTGAGATACAGCGTGTTGGAAAGTGTTTGCGGATTATAGAACTGACTAGTGCCGTACAGCGTGTCGCGTACCTGATACCAATCGGTCGATACAAGCAACGCCACCGCGCCCGGAATACCGAGACTCGGCACCTGAATGATACGATACGGCACGTCGGCCTTATCCAACTGGAACACAGCCGACAACGCGTCAACGTCGAGCGACGCGAGATATTCCGGTTCAATCAGCAACACCATTTGTTGCGGATTAGCATACGCCGGAATATCGGTGACGTTCAGCGCGTTGTACTGCGTTGACGGGAACTGCATACGTCCCGCGGTCGCACGCAATGCCTTAAGCAACGTCTTAGCAGTCGTTTCATCGCTCGGCACCGCGTCAAGATGCACTTTGTAGAAACCAAGATTCTGCTCGTAATGACGAATCAGCGCAAGCATGATATTCATTTCATCATAATTGTCACTGTTGCGTGGCGTTTCCATAATCTGCGCAATGAAACGATTTAGGCCGAAATCATCAACGAACGCTTGCCGCAATTCGTCATCGGTCCATGAAATCGGATATTGGTCCTTGCGGTTCATTTCATAGAACCACACCGCCGCTTCGGGCCGATGCATCTTCAAAAGGTCTTCCGCATCATCTTTGTACCCGTGCGCCTTAATCCACTTGACGGCGATTTCCTGCACGGTGCTGCCCCAATACAGATTTTCCTTTTTGAAAACCGAAAACGGGTTTTCAAACGGCGCGTTCTGTGCCATTACGGTGAGTCCGATACGATTAATCATGCTCCAAACACAGTCGTTGAGATACTGCCGATTCATCGGGTCGAATAAATACCGCGCGGTGTTCGCCACACCGGTTTGTGTCGCGCTAGGCACGCGCTGCTGATAATCGTCGGTATTCTTAAGACGTACTTTATCCAAAATGGTTGCGTTATCTATCGCCATGATTCATCCTTTTTTCAGAGCGTGTAATCGAGGTTTTCCAAGTCCTCTGCCGCGGCTTGCGCGATTGCTTCCGCCGCGTCGTCGTCGTTTTCCTTGACGGTCGCACCGTTTTCAACCATTTGCGCAACGGAATCGGTGAAATTGTCGTATATGCCGTCGATTCGTTCGCTGATTGCGTCCGTACGGTCGCTTAGCGCGCTTACCTTGTCCAGCACGTCGCGTAGCATGTCGCGCAAGTCATCGAACTCGCCTACGCGGTGCGTTTCGTCGGGGGTGAGGTCATCGCGTTCGGCGGTGTCCCTTTCCTCGGTGGTTTCGTCATTCATTATTTTTCCTTTCATATGAAAAAAAGTCGTACCGGCGAACGAATACCGAACCGGCACGACTTAAGAATAGCATACTTGCAACATGATTCACAACGACGGACGGCACGCTTTTCCCTCACGGCCATATCATTGGCGGAGTCAACCGTGGTAATCAATGATAATGTTTTATCGCCCTCGCTACGACACCTTGCGTATGCCGCGTTTATTTTACACCGAAATTTCTGAGCATTTCACTCACGGCGTGTTGCGTTTCCACCATATCATAGCGTAGATAACCCAGCGCATAATAAGACGTGAGATTCCTAATCAAATCTTTCGCCATGTTCGCGGTCAAATAGTTCAACTTGTTATCATCCCTTGTGATTGCGAAATACGGAACATGCGTGCCACCGTCGTATTTCGAGGATACGAAGACGTATCCACAACGCAAATCAACATAGACGCCGTATTCATGCCGCATCCATCGAAAAACATACGTAAGTTTTGCATGGCCATGCGGCTTTTCGATAAAATCGGTGTCATGCCGTTTGAACCTGTTTTTTGCGGTCATGTCATCGTTGTTCTTCAACATGCGGCCCGACACTGTATTCTTCGTTTTCTGTTCGGCGTACGCGTCATCCCGCACATAGTCGAACAGACATGTTTTTCTGCCCAGCCATTGTAATCCGAACTCGGGTTCCAACGGCACGTCATAATGTTGAAAATACGGATTGAAAGCGTCGCAAGCATTACCGAGCAGAAATATTCTAGGCTTGCGCAGTTCCGTATCGTCAGCACGTTCGCGCGTAACTGTATCCACAAGTTTCGCCAATTGCTCGAACTCGTTTTTCAGATACGTGTGATACCGGTCATCGTTATCAATGATGATTTCATCCATGCAAATATTACGCACGTTAACGTACGTGCTTTTCTTTTTCTGCTGCTGCAACGACAAAGGTATAAAATACCCGATTGTTTTCCATTCGTTTTCTTTCTTACCGGTTTTCTTTCTACGAATTTCGGCTATTTTATTGGTTGTCCGAAATTCATAATCGGGGAAAATGTCATCTTGCACGATACGGCTGAAATAGTTCGCCGCGACATCGTTGTTTTCCTCACGAAAGCGTGTTACTTCAACGAAACAGTACCCGTTTTTTAAGTAATCCTCTATCATGTATTTTCGTACGCCGTATGTTTTGCCTAGGCCGCGTGCGCCGATAATCATGTTCACATCTGCGTTTCGTGGCAATATCAGCGTCTTAAGCCGGTCATAATAATATTTCGCCATCAATACTCACAATCATAGGTTTGCCGTCACGCACGATAAGCTCGCGCGGTGTCGTTTCCACATTTCGATTGTACATGCATGACATGTACGCGAGATTCTCGCCGTTCGCCTGTTTGTCCGATTCGCCCAGCCATCTACCGGACGGATACAGCGCTATCGCTTCGGGTGCGTCAACATGATACGTCGTGCCCTGATAATCGGTGACGGTGTCAACGTACCTATCCCATACATGCGGGCGGTTGCGTTGCAGCGTGTGGCAAATTTCATAATCTACCAACACGTCATACCCGAGCGCCAACCGTATCGTTTCCGCGAAACCATGCCCGGCATGGACGATTTCGCCCACGAAGTCCTCAATGGTGTACATGCCATCGGGTCGCGGAAGTCCCGCGCAAGTGACATGCACGCGCCCGGCCATATCCAAACTGACGCGTGCTTTGTTCCACAATTCCACATGTTCGGCGTAACGAGTGGTGCCGCCGCAGTCCTCCACCTCGAATTTTCCGATATGTTCCAGCGTTGACGCCATATCGGGCGCGGTGTTTCGGACGCGCCGCATGGTGCGATTGATTGCGTTTTCTATCGCGGTGTGCAACGGTTCGAGCGCGGCCAATAGTTCCGTGTCGGTTACGTCATTGTCACAGCTGATTTTCAGACTATCGGTATCGCCGCCCGTGACGGTGACACGTGCGCCGAAATGCCGATATATCAACAGCATGGCTATCAAGAGATGCATTCTACTGCCCGCTACGATTCGCATGCCGTAGGTATAGAGCACGCGCGGTGTTTTCGGGCGTTTTTTCGCGAAATTCTCGGGAGTGCATACCGTGGTTTTATCGACTTCAAGCTCGCCGTTTTCCGTCACGCGGTAATCGGCTTTCATGACGTCTTGCGCTTGCGTGCCATAGATTCCGTTGAATTGTCCTTTCACGGTGCTGGCGTAATAGGATTGCAGAAATTTCATGCTCAACGTACCCGCTTTTGCGTCGCGTGCGATTCCCTCGGGTATGCTATCGGGTATTTCATTCGAGTATGCCGTACCCTCATGATAATGTTTAATCAGATTTTTCACGTCGGTTTTTCGAGCGAAAAGCATGTTGGATTGTAGAGTCACGTAATCGGGCGGAACAATCGTTTTAGTGGTGGCTTCACCATATAATACGTGCATTTCATCGTACTCATATACTTGTGCCACGTTCCATAATTCAATCTCGTTAACATGCAATATGCATTCGTCCGCGCGATACAATTTTCCGAACGCGTACATCGCGTTAACGGCACTGTCAACGTAACCGTGCGCCCTGACGCTGTTTTCCTGTGTTTTCGCACGCTCGTTATTGGCATAATCCGTATCCGCTTGCAACGTCTTTACGAATTTTGAGCGTGGGCAAATTGCAATGCCCCACGCGTCAAAGCATGTGTTTTCACGCAACCTGAGATTCGTAAATTTCACAGCCACATGCAGTCCCGTAAGAAACGGGTCATCATAATTCGACAACACGACGTCAAGCGACGTGCCAATAATGCGTTCGCACGCGATTTGCAGAATATCCGCAGGTGCTGGCACGAATTTCACTGGCAATCGCCGCCCGTTGATGAACGCGTGATGCATCGACGTTACATCCAAGGACGCGACATTATCCACGACAACGCTAGCGGTTTTCGCACTCGTAAACGTCAACCCGCCACGGAAACACGCCTTACGCAACGCATAGGACTCATAGTTTTTCGGAAACTCTTGATTGCACGTCATCTCAAAAGCCCGTTGCAACGTGATTTTCTTACCACCTTGCAACGTAACGCGCCGTCCGCCAATCTCACGCCGCGCCATCTGCCGCACAAGCGACGTCTTGGTAAGCACGCGGCACCCCAGCATGTCCGGCGTAAGCCAATGGTTCGCACGTAGCAACCACTGCAAATACTGGGGTATCACTTGCACATCACGTCGTGCGTAAAACAATTCCTCATCGGTCAACGGCGTTTCAGGCGTGCGTACAAGCGAGTAATCCCAATCGCCCACCGCCTTAGGCAACCCGCATGTCTCGCCCATTGCACGCAATCCGCCCATTTCCAAGTAAAACGTATCCCAAAAACGGCACACCACGTCAGCACCGACGCACAAGTCAAGCGTATACACGCTAGTAGCCGTCTGCGCATTAGCGGTAATCGTGTACGACTGTGCCAATTCCAACATGAGAGTCTGCATATCGAACATAAGATTATAGGCGGCGATTATCGGGACATAATCGTGCGCGCGCCCATATCCGATAAGATTATCAATGTATGTCAACGCTTCGGACGTATGCCGGTAAAACCGTACATCGTCCGTGTCGGGAGTGTACGATTCTAGCGGTGTGTTACGTAAATCGTTGAAAATGTATAATATCGGATATGCGCGCGTTTCGGCACCCGTGCCGATATTCGTTGTTTCGGTGTCGAATATCGCCGCAATCTTAAATTCCTTGCGCTTTATCATCGTACTACATCGGGTGAGACCGCAATAAGCCATATCGGACTACCGCCGTCAACGTCCGTGTAATCCTCCAATTCGCCTGTATGCATTTTCATATTTTTGGCGTACTCCAGCACCTTTTCGTTTCGTTGCATGATAGTGTCAAAAAGCTCGCTGAGCGAATCAGCACCATACGCTTTCATGACGGTTTCTAATCGTTTGTTCGGCGGAACGTTCGATTTCTGCCATATGTTTTGTGTGTATCGCCAAAACACCTTGACTTTTTCCCGGCCAAGGTCTCCCAACACGCTAGGCATTCCTTTGGACGCCATGCGCATTTCCTCACGGAAAATATTGAACGAACGCGCACGCTCCCTCACGCGCCCTTTACCGCCACGTACCTCACTTACCTGTCGCACGAGTTTATCGGCGGCTTCATTCGCACGCTGATACAGTTCATTCCGCATGCCGCTATTACGAACACGGCCAACGTACGTGTTTTTCAACTGCGTTTCAAGCCGCTGAATGTAAGCACGTCGTGCATTCGCTTCGCTTTCGGGCATGGTGTCGGTAATGCTTTTTTTCAGACTGTTTATAGCGCGATGTACGCGCTTGCGTTTCGCGGTCAATACGTCCGCTTGTTTATGTGCTCTAGGCATGTTCACTACCTTATAAAAAAAAGTGCCATAGCATGTACGGCACTTTTGTTTCATTCCGAACTACTTGATTTCAAGCGATTTCGTGGAACGGCCACCACCCAGCGGAGTCTGCTTAACCGCGACGGTAATGCCGTCCGGCGCGTTGAAATCGGGGAACATATCGTAGATATCCAACACGCTACGGTAGATTCCCTGTGACTGACTGAAATACGTGTTGCCGTCTTTTCCGAAAAGATAGACGTTTGTGCATTTCTGCCCAGTCTGAGAACGTACGCCCGGCGCGATATAAACGCCGATAACCGTCAATGGTTCCGCGCCGCGCCCGTTCAACGACAACGCGTTATTACGTGCGTTGACGATGGCGCGTTTTCCCTCGAACGTGCTGTTGTCCATCGTGCAAATATAACGATAGGAGTCAGCGGTGTTCTGTGCGGTTTCATTCACGGTGGTATCGGTCATCTGTTCGTTTTCCTCGTTCATTTCAGTTCCTTTCAGAATTCAATATTTTTATCGTTATCGTTATCGTTATCGATGCCGGTTACGTCAGTTGCGACACGTTCCGCGTGCTCAATGAACGTATCAATATCCATAACATATATGCTCTTGTTAACGGTAATATCGTCAACCAAGATATTAACAATACCGGCGTCCATAAGCACTTTAACGGCCATTTCAACGTTACGAACATTTCCGTTAGTGTGGAATGTCTGTGCTACGCCGTCTTGGTTATAATAGCTTATGGTGCTGTCAGCGATTACCTTACGTATCTTTCGCATGTTTGTTATCCTTTGTATCTGTTTTATTTTCTGTCAACCATTTTTGGCGACATAAATATTTATAGCACAAAAATCGGCGTGCGCAAAAAAGCGACACGCCGATTATTGATATTGATTCTCAATAACGCAAAATCTGCCCCGGATAAATCAAACTCGGATTAGACAAACCGTTAAGCGACGCAACACGCGCCCAATCTGAACCAAACACTGACCACAAACTATCACCCGATACAACCGTATACGTGCGCGCTACATTCGACTGCGCACCCCCGCCATAGCACACGGTTTCCCCCGGATAAATCACAGCCGGATTGCCTGACCCATACCCGTGCCACGACTGCCACGGCAACAGTCCAGCACGCGCGGCAATGCCCGACAACGTATCCCCCGGCATAACCACCACGCAAACCGACTGTGACGTATTTCCGCCGGTGTTCGTTTCCCCCGGCGCAGATACATTCGCGCCGTCGCCACGCGCGTATGCGTCCCACTGCCAACGTTCGCCCCGAAAATAATTCAAGTCCAATCGTCCGGCATAGCCCGGCACATATCCGTTCGACGTGTACTGCCGCATGGCTTCACCATACGCGCCATACAGCCACGGCGTTTCCTGATAACCTGTCACGTTCATTGACGCATACTGTGCAACCCACACGCCGCAATGCTCCCGCACGTATGAGGTAAGCTGCCCCAGCGCTGACGCCTGAACATACACAATCGGCCACACCCGCGTACGGTCATGCACATGACGCACCCACGTTTCAATCCACGCGCCATTACCAAACTGCGGATTATCCTGAGATTCCCAGTCCAAAACAAGCACGGCATTTCCAACGTATCCGCGCACGTTATTAACGAAAAAATCAGCTTCCGCGTTCGCGTCACGCCCCATCGCGTAATGATATACGCCGATGCTTTTGCCACTGTCCACTGCACGCCCGAGCTGATAGTTTGCTGCCTGATTCACACCGTTGGCCAAACACATGTTGTTAAAACCGCCGACACCCCACGTGGCACCCGCCACAACAAAATCAGCGTCAAGCGCGTACGTATCAATATCACACTGCCAATTGCTCACATCCACCCCGCGCATATCCGCGCTTGCAGATGGCACAAAAAGCAAGGACAATGCGCATACGCACGCCAACACGCTACGCCACATTCGTATCATCACTATCACCCTTATTATTCTCGAGCAATGCAATAAGTTCTTCCGTCAAAACATTGTTCTTAGTCATCAAATCATTAAAATCGCTAAACGTCGTGGCGATAAACCACGCCATACCACAACACGCGACAATCGGAAACCCTACACTTCCGACAACGGTTACAATCGAACTAATATCCATCAAATCACCTCACAAATAAAAAAAGGTCATGACACATCGAATGACATGCCATGACCTAATATATCACAATCGCGTAGCCTATCCGGGAATTGAACCCGGCACGCACATTTTATAAGAATGCCGCTCTAACCACTGAGCTAATAGGCCATCACCACACCACACCTCACCCCGCCCGCCGCATCAAATCAACAATATCACGACAATACGCAAACACATAATCCGACACATACGAATCACATTTAAACCACTTCGCATTAATAACAACGGCCTTAACGCGCTGTTCACCACGCACCCTATAACCCTTGACGAAATCACAAGTATTACGCTTGCAAAACATGCTCAAACCACCTTTTTTTCTCAATCACCGATTAATACGGTAGCCTAAACAGACTGCGCCCGGAACGTGAAACACGCCATCGTCAAGTACGTCCCTAAGCCCGTATACGTCAATGCATTCAACAAACCGAGTTTCGATTAAGCAATCGGACGCAATATCAACGAAATACACAAACACATCGTAAATACTATTCACGTTAAAATCAATTGAATTAGACAATGCTTTAAGATTCATAAAACTCATTTTATTTTTCCTTTCATCGAAACCGACATTCTTATAATAC
>ULXV01031554.1_pt1 | contig 15728 bp, 7 predicted proteins | sample 1961601 | NCBI WGS metagenome assembly ULXV01 (sample SAMEA4835847, study PRJEB28245) | human gut metagenome | biome: gut microbiome; material: fecal sample | place: Denmark | collected 2008 | reverse complement strand
TCCTCTTCCGATTTTGACAGCATAAAAGCTCAGGTAGATGAATTTACCCGAAAGTTTAATGCTATTTCTCATGATGGCTATAAACTGCTTTGGCATGGACAGCCTTATGCTTACTGGAAAACATTATTCCGTGTGGACTCTATGACGGACTTGGATTTTATGAAGATTTTCCGTCAGATAGGAGCTGTTTTGCTGATGCTGTTGTTAGTGCCGGCATTGAATTTATCGGGCATGATATCGGGACGAATGGAAAAACGTTTGCCCGAGATAGGAGTGAGAAAAGCATTTGGAGCAACGTCTTGTGTCTTATTTTCACAAATAATCTGGGAGAACCTGATTTTGACTGTTATTGGCGGTTGTCTGGGTTTGATTATATCTTATGGAATGGTGTTATTATCTAAAAATTGGCTGCTTACTTTGCTGGACGACAATGTAACGGCGTTACCTGATGGGGTAGGTGTGAGTATAACTCCTCAAATGCTGTTCAGTCCTGTTCTGTTTATGGCTGCCTTCCTGATATGTGTGGTGATAAATTTGTTCTCAGCCGTTATCCCGGCGTATCTTTCTCTGCGAAAAGATATTGTGTATTCCATTAATAAACAAAAATAAGAGGTTATGTGGCATCATATATTTAGAAACCTTTGGAATTCGCGTAAGCGTAATGTGTGGATATTGTTGGAGTTGATTGTTATTGCCATTGTATGTTGGATGGTAATCGATCCCTTATTTGTTATTTTCTATAATAAGTCGATTCCGGATGGCTATGAGGCAGATGGGTTGTACAGGCTTCAGCTTTCTGTGGTTCCTTCTGATGAAGAAATTCGCCCGGAAGATTTCCGGAAATTGATGGAACGGCTTCGAAGTCATGAGCAAATCGAATCGGCTACTTATGTAGTCAATAACCACTATCCTTGTTCGCGTGGAAACAGTTTTAATAATCTTACTTTGGACACAATGAGTGTTCGTGTTGCTTTTATGGATTTTGTTCCGCACACCGATTTCTTTCAAACCTGGCGGATATGTTCGGTCAAAGACGGTACTTGGGAAAGTCTCGAAAATGCCGAATATACGGTGAATAGTATTTTGATGACTTCGGATGCTGCTGCTTGTCTTTCGCCCGATAAAGATCTGACCGGAGGTGTGGTTTATGCAAGAGATAGTGTTCCTCTGAAGGTAACGGCGTTAATTCAACCGGTCAAAATGAAGAGTTGTATGCAACCTTATTATCTTCGTCTCAATGCACGTACTGACGGCATTCCGTCATGGGCCTATGAGGGAGGTTTGATTGTCTTTGCCCGTACAAAACCCGGAGTTGCGGAAACTCGCTTCATTGAGGATTTTATTCCTTGGATGGAAGAGTATTTGGCAGTGGGGAGGTTGTTTATCAGCAAGATTGAACCTTTCAGTAAAGTACGTGAGCAAAGTGATTTAAAAGAAGGAGCTACCAGTGAGATTCGTATTAAATATGCCCTTTGCTATTTCTTTCTGGTGAATTTGTTTTTAGGAGTCAGCGGGACATTTTGGTTGAGTACCCGTACACGTCGGGAGGAAATGGGAGTGAGATTGTCTTATGGGGCGTCTCCTAGACATATTCGTCTTTTATTATTGGGTGAAGCCGGTATGTTGACTACTATAGCAGTATTGATAGGTTGTCTTGTTTATTTTCAATGGGTGCTGAAAGATGGATTTTATGTGTTGTCGAGTATGACGCCCGGTGATAATATGCGTTATATTACTAATCATTTTACAGTTCATTTTTTGATAGTGTCGTTGATTGTATATCTTATCATGATGATAGTAACATGGATTGGAGTATGGATACCGGCTTATAATATCAGTAAAATATCTCCTGTAGAAGCGCTGAAAGACGAATAATGTTTTTATATTTGCCGTATGAATATAGTAATGAACATATTGTGGATTGTTTTGGGCGGACTGCTTATTTGCATAGAATACATTATAGCGAGCCTGTTGTTGATGGTCACCATCATTGGAATTCCTTTTGGTCTGCAGACATTGAAGCTGTCAGTTTTGGCACTTTGTCCGTTTGGTATGCAGGTGCGCAGTTGCCCCGGCGGTGAGGGTTGCTTGAGTGTTTTGATGAATATACTTTGGATATTGGTAGGAGGTATTTGGATAAGTTTGTCTCATTTAGCTTTTGGTTTGTTATTATGCATTACTATTATCGGTATTCCATTTGGTTTGCAACATTTCAAGTTGGCTGGACTGGCACTTACTCCTTTCGGGAAAGAGATAGTTTAAGTCGTGCTGTCATAGAAAAAGAGTGTGTCAAAACGTGAATAATACTGTCGTTTAGTTCGTAGGGGCGAGGTTCGCTCGCCCGAAAACAGTTTGCTTTGTGTCTTCGGGCAGGCAACCCCTGCCCCTACAGCTGACGATGGGATAGGCCGGTTTAGTTTTGGCACACTCCCTTTTTCTATGAATGCTATTCTACTCTTTTATGATAAATGCTAATATCCGGGATTCTGTTTGATGTTCGGATTCTTGTCGAGTACATCTGTTTGAGAGAATGGCAAATAACGGTTCTTCGGAGCAAACTTACGTGTTTCAATTGTTGCTGTGCCTGTAACTTCTGCACGTTTGTACGGATCGTTTTCACTGTAATTGATAGCACCGGTAATACGTTTTAAATCACCGTTCATTAAAGTTTCTGCCAACATCTTGCCACCGGCGTCTTTCCAACGCAGGATATCTGCACGGCGTAAACCTTCACCTGCAAATTCTACGCAACGTTCACGACGAATCAATTCACGTAATTTATCCTGAGTATCATATTTAGTTCTGACTACTTTAGGCATACCTACGCGTTCACGAATCTGGTCGATATAGTTGTACACTTGATCTGATGGACCGTTTAATTCGTTTTCGGCTTCTGCCCAACTTAACAGTACTTCTGCATAACGGAATATGATAACACAGGCAGCTGTATTCCAAATATTAGAATACTGTTCGTATGGATCTAGATATTTGGCCCATGTTAAAGCTGTTTTTGAGGCATTGTCTGTATAAGTAGGAAAGTTCTTGTTTTTTGAACCGTCTGCCAGCTTCTCATCCAGTGTATTCAATATCTTTCCTCTCCATTCTTGTCCGGGATAAAGAATAGTCATATCCATGCGCGGGTCACGATTGGCAAAAGGATGTTTGGCATCATAATAGCCTGTAGCTTCCTCTTTAGTCAAACCATTGTCCATTTCATACATGTCTACCAAATTTTGAGTAGGAACAATTGAAGACCATCCTGCATCATCATTATTATACATTTGACCAATAACGCCCAGTCCGAAGACACTTTCGAGGCGTTGATCTGCCAATATGATTTCTTTAGAATCTACACCTGTCAGTTTGAATAAGTTTTCATAATCAGAATCCAGTTCGTATTGTTTTAAATCGATGATAGCCTGAGCTGCATCTTTTGCTTTCTGCCAGTCGCCGTAATACAATGCTTCGCGCATTTTGGTTGCCAAAACTGCTCCTTTGGCAATACGTCCGCGTGCTGCCGGAGTGGTGTTGATGGCTGTAAGTGCATCGTCCAAGTCCTGTGCAATCTGTTCGCGTACTTCCGCTTCCGTATTACGCGGTACCTGTGCTTCTTCGGCCGTAGTATAAGAACCGATGATAGGTACACCGCCATACCACCAGTTCATAATGAAATATCTATAGGCACGGATGGCTTTGGCTTCTGCTATCAGTTCTTCTTTCTTACCTGCAGTAGTGAATTCTACATTGTCGATGTTTTCTAACACTGTATTACAACGGCGGATAATGGCAAAATCATAGAATGAAGCACCTGTGTTACCGCTGGATAAGGAACCGTCTCCCCAAGGACGCCATCCTTCCCATGAAAAATTATTGTAACCTATGTCGGAACCGCAATCTAAATAAAGAATGGACGATGGATCTAATAATCCATTGTAGCAACCTACTACAAAACTCTCGGCATCAGTTTCTGTTTTCCAGGTTGTTGCAGGAGAAAGGGCATCTTTCGGAGCTGTATCCAGAAAATCTGAACATGAAGCAGACAGCAATGCGATACCTGCTAATAAATATGTTGATAAACGTTTCATATTATTCTGTATTAATTAAGTGATTATAAAAAGTTTAGAATGTAATGTTGACTCCGAATGAATGTGTTTTATTCAAAGGGTAACTAGACAAACGTTCACTGACTGTTTCCGGGTCTACATTAATTGGCATATCGTCAAATGTCAGTAGGTTTTCTGCTGAATAGTATACACGCAGATTCTGAATACCCCATTTCTCTATCCAATTTTTAGGAAGAGTATAGCCTAATTGTATGGTTTTCATACGGAGATAGCTTGTGTCCATAATCCAGAAATCGGAAAGTACATTTGAAGCTTCACTTGGAGATACACGTGCTTCTGCTATGCGTGGCATGCTTGCATTTTTGTTTTCGGGTGTCCAGCTATCCAACCAGGCAGTTGACGGATGTCCTGCGCTACCGGAGAATTCACCGAATGCTTCCTTGGTAAATGCATATCCTACACCGGCAGCACCATTGAAGTTCATTGACAAGTCTACGTTCTTATAACCGACATTAATATTGAAGCCAAATGTGAATTTCGGATCTTTGGTTCTATAAAGCTCGCGGTCATCAGCCGAGATTTTACCGTCACCGTTTGCATCTACATAGCGTAAGTCACCTGCCTTGAAATCTTGTCCGAAAGGATATCCGTCCATTGCAGAGTATTTGGCTTGCCATGCAGCAGCTTCTTCATCAGACTGGAAAAATCCGTCTGTGCGATATACGAACCATGAATTAATGGGAGAACCTACTTCGCGCATAAAACTGCCGTCAGCCATACGGTCTACTCCACCTAAATTTTCAATGGTATTCTTGTTGTAGGCAAAGTTTCCTGAAACACCGAAGGTCCAATCGTTCCATGTATCGTTGTAGGCCAGCTGAACTTCAATACCACTATTCTTCATTGCACCTACATTATCTTTGTATGCACCCAAGGCAAATTCTTTAGGAACGGAGACATTCATGATGATATCTGTGGTCTTTCTGTTGTAGTAGTCAATAGAACCGGTCAGCTTATTGAATAAAGTGAAGTCTATACCGATACCCCAAGTGGTAGCTTTTTCCCAAGAAAGAGAAGCCATTTTGTATGAACCTTGATAGTATCCTGTCACTAACGAACCTCCGAACGGATAGTTGGCGCCGAGGTTGTATGTATTCATCCATGGATAGTAGTCTCCTCCGGTCGGAGTACCGTCTCCCAAAGCATCCTGGTTTCCCAGCTGACCCCAAGAACCGCGAATCTTAAGGCTTGACAACCAACAGTCTCTTAAGTTTTCCATAAATGATTCTTCACTGATGCGCCATGCACCGGAGAATGAAGGGAAGTATCCCCAACGGTTGCCCGGAGCAAAACGAGAAGATGCATCGGCACGGAAGTTAGCTTCGAATAAATATTTTCCTTTATAATCGTAGTTGATACGACCAAAGTATGACAACATATTCAATTCTCGTGTAAAACCACTATTGGTTTGAGTAGCAGTTGCACCTGCATTCATATCGTCCAATTCATTATTTGGGAAATTTTCACGGTACATATCATTGTAGCGTACATCGTATGCTTCTGCATGATAACCTAACATTGCTTTTAAGTTGTGATCACCAAATTGCTTGTCGAAATTCAACAAAGCATCAAAGTTATACCGGGTCCAGTTTGTAAATGACTCAGTTAAGCTGTTAGGACGTGCGGCCTGTGCCGGGTCATTATTGATTTTCTTTACGAAAGCCTTGTAGTGTTGGTCATCATTAACATAAGCTCCCGATACGGTTGCTGTAAGGCAATCCAAAATTTTGTAATCAACAGACAACATACCGGTAAAGTTCTGGTTATATTTATCTACTGTAGATTTTGAATCCAACCATGCAATCGGGTTACCGTCATTTGTTGAACCGTAAGTTCCATCTTCATTCTTGATAGGAATCATCGGGCTTAGGATGTTGAGCTGACGGATAATTTGGTCTGAAGAACCACCACCATAGTTTGAGTTAGGGTCTTTATAATCATTCTTGATATAGGACAAATTCATACGCACATGCCATTTCTTGGTTATATCTACGTCTAAATTCATACGTCCGTTGAATTGGCTTCGCTCTGAATTCGGAAGGATACCGGTCTGTCCCAAATAGCCGACAGAGGCCATATATCTTGCATTCTCTGTACCACCATTGATGCTTACATTGTGCTTATGCAGAACACCTGTTTTATAGGCAGCATCATTCCAATCGGTATTAGGATGTCCGTATGGGTCGGAACCATTCTCGAATAAACGGATGTCTTCGTCCGAATAACGATGTGGGTTATTATTATCATCGTCAATGCGATTGTACAGTCTGGCATAATCGGCAGAGCTTACACGGTCAATGGTTGCCGTTGCATTTTGAATACCGACATATCCATTGTACGAGATACGGGGAGCACCGGTTTTTCCGCGTTTGGTGGTAATCAAAATTACACCGTTAGATGCTTTAGAACCATAGATAGCTGCAGAAGAAGCGTCTTTCAATACGGAGATACTTTCAATATCATTCGGGTCAAGGTCATTCATGGAACCACTTTCTACACCGTCAATCAAGATATAGGGAGATGCATTATTCAACGTTCCTACACCGCGGATTCTGATATTACTTCCGTCTTCACCAGGACGTCCCTGACCTGCAGTAATTGTTACACCCGGCATCAAGCCTTGCAAACCGCTTGATACATTCGAAATAGGGCGATTGGTTAACTCATCGCTGTTTACTTGTGCAACGGCACCGGAGAGGTTAGCCTTTTTCTGTATACCGTAACCTACAACAACAACTTCACTCAGGACTTCTGTGTCATCTTTCAACACTACATTGAGAGTCCCACCATTCCATTTGACTTCTTGTTTTTGATACCCTACATAGGAGATTACGATGATATCTCCTTTCTTCACGTTAGTTAAGGCGAAATTACCTTCAAAGTCGGTAATTGCTCCGTTGGTGGTTCCTTTCACTATTACAGAAGCACCAATAATGGATTCTCCCGTGGCGTCTTTCACAATACCTTTACATGTTTCATTTTGTTGTACGATAGCAGAAGAGTTGACTTCGGAAGCTGTAACAGCAGAAATGGTTCCTGTAGAGAATGTTCCCAAGAACAATAACATGCTAACTGATTTCAGTCGTTTTAACATAATATTGAATTTTAAAGTGTTTGATTGAAATTCAAAGTTCTAAAAGGATAAGTTCTTCTAGAACTATTCCTTTTTATAATCTGCTGATAATCAATGCTTGTATTAAATAGATCCTTGGATTATTTATACTGTAAATCACAATAAATGAGGAAAAAAGATAATATTTCTACCGATATTCTATTCGTTTTTATTAATCCCCTTTTCATTATACTATTGTTTATAACGGCTTTACATGGAAACTCATATATAAATTATGAGTAAAAAAAAGTTTTATGTATTATCATTATATTACTAAAATTCTACCAACTAAATAGTTAAGTCTTTTTAGGGTACCCCTTTAATTAGATATTTTTATAGTTTAATTGTTAAATTACAGAGAAAAACAAAGATAGTTTTCAAAAATGATTGGTCTTTTTTAAAAATATTATATATTTGCGCCATTAATCTAAATCATATTGAAAAAACATAGTTCTAGAAGAACTACGTTGATAGTAACTTATTTATTATCTTTAAATTAATACTTTATGTTAAAGAGAGTCAAGTCGGTCAGTATGCTGCTATTTCTTATGGCTGCATCTACAGGAAGCATGAATGCTGTTTCAGCTCCTGCAATAGCAAGCTCAAATGCTATTGAGCAACAGACCGAAACCTGTAAAGGAGTTGTAAAGGATGCTATGGGTGAAACAGTCATCGGTGCGTCCGTAGTAGTAAAAGGTACAACCAATGGTACTATTACCGGTATCGATGGTGATTTTACCTTGAGTGGAGTTTCCGAAGGAAGTATTCTTGTTATTTCCTATGTAGGTTATGTTACCCAGGAAGTAAAATTCAATGGTCAACCACTTAATGTAATCCTGAAAGAGGACAGTCAAACATTGGAAGAAGTTGTCGTAGTAGGTTATGGTGTACAAAAGAAAGCTAATTTGACAGGAGCAGTTGCAACTGTAAATGCAAAAGCATTGGAAAGCCGTCCCGTGTCAAGTGTTTCTGCAGCTATAGCAGGACAAATGCCTGGTGTAACAGCTATTCAGAGTTCAGGTGCTCCGGGTGGTCAAGCTGCTGATATTATTATTCGTGGTAAGAACTCTATCAATGCAGCCAGTCCATTGGTTATTGTAGATGGAGTACCGGGTAGTATGAATACAATTGACCCAAATGATATTGAAACATTTACAGTTTTGAAAGATGCTGCTTCTGCTGCTATCTATGGTGTACAGGCTGCGAACGGTGTAATCTTGATTACTACTAAACAGGGTAAAAAAGGAGAAAAGGCACGCGTAACTTATTCCGGTAATGTATCTTGGTCTTCTCCGGTAGCAAAACGTGAATTAGTGAATGCTTATGAATATGCTGTTTTATATAATGAAGCAACTTTAAATGAGAATCCTAATGCTACATTGATGTTCTCTCCGGAAGAAATAGAAGACTATCGTACCGGAGCATTACCCAGCACAGACTGGTATGAAGCAGCTATTAAAAAGAGTGCTATAGAAACAATGCATAATGTTTCTATCAGCGGTGGTACTGAAAAAACAACGTACAATGCTTCATTAGGTTATATTTATCAGGATGGTTTGACTGCTGATAATGATTATTCTCGATTCAATGCCCGTATGAATTTGAATTCGGAAATCAATAAATATATAAAGGTAGGTATCAATGCATCCGGTTATAGAGGTGTTTCTAATGATGCATGGAATGGCTTTGTATCTGTTTATCAAGGTGTAACTCGCGAAAAGCCTACTAATAAAGTTTATAACGAAGATGGTTCTTATACTTATTCCGGTGTAGATAACCCGGTTGCTATACAAGGAGACAAGTCTGGTTTCAAACGTAATACACAACAGGAAATAAATCTTACAGGTCATGCTACTATACAGATTTTACCTGAATTGAGTATTAAAGGTGTATATTCAGTACGTAATTATACCAGTAACCAAGATGGTTTTAAAAAGCATTTCACTTATGGTAGCGGAAGCAATGCGTATGATTCCGGTTTGCGTGAAGGGTATGATAAATATTATAACCACAACTATTACACCGGACAAGTCTTGATTAACTTCAACAAGAGTTTTGGCAAACATAATATCAGTGCATTAGCGGGTTTTGAATCTTATGAACATATTTATAAGTATACAGAAGCTACTCGTCAAGGTGGCGGTAGTGATGAGTTGCCTGAATCTCTGAATACATTAGACCAGTCTTCACAAAAAAATAAAGACGGAGGTTATGAAATGGCTCGTTTGTCTTATTTCGGACGTATCCAATATGATTATGCAGGTAAGTATCTGTTTGAAGCTAATTTACGTAGTGATGCCTCTTCACGTTTCCCGAAAGATAATCGTTGGGGAGTATTCCCCGCATTCTCTGCAGGATGGAGAATTTCTGAAGAAGCATTTATTAAAGACAATGTAGACTGGCTGAGCAATTTGAAGTTACGTCTTGGTTGGGGTAAAACCGGTAATGAGGAATTGAAATCCGATGATATTTATCCGGCAGTACCAACATATACATATAATATAGCTGACAATGCTACTAAATATTTATTCAACAATACTTTGTACTCAGCTATATATGAAGCTCGTTATGTAAACAATAATTTGAAATGGGCAACGGTTACTAACTATGAATTAGGTTTGGAAGCCGGTTTCTTAAACAACATGATTAATTTTGAATTATCTGTTTATAAGAAGAAAACCAATGATATGTTGCTGTATCTTCCTATTCAGGGAGTTATCGGTATGAATGCTCCGGCACAGAATATTGGTAGTGTGCAGAATACCGGTTTTGATTTCTTGATTAACCATAACAAGCAAATTAATAAGGACTGGAACTATTCTGTATCATTGAATGTATCTTATGTAAAGAATGAGATTACGGATATGGCAGGTACAGAAGGTCCGACAAGTAACGACAAGATTTGGAATCTGGAAGGATATCCTATCGGTTCTTACTACGGTTATGTAGCCGATGGCTTCTTTAATACAGAAGAAGATCTTCTTAACTGTCCGAAACGTTTGGCTGACGGTCAGGAAAAATTAGGTGATATCAAGTACAAAGATTTGGATGGTGATAAGAAAATTACAGAAAAAGACCGTACTGTTATAGGTAAGAATTTCCCAAGTTGGACCGGAGGTTTGAATCTGAGTGTAGGTTATAAGAATTTTGATCTTTCTGCTTTATTCCAAGGAGCATTTGATGTAGACGGATACTACACCGCTGAAGCTGCTTATGCATTTTATAATGGTGCAACTGCTTTGAAAAGACATTTGGATCGTTGGACTCCGGATAATCACAATGCTTCTTACCCCCGTGTTACACGTTCTAGTCAAACAAACTTTGTAACATCTTCTTTCTGGCTTCAAGATGCATCATACGTTCGTTTGAAAAACCTTACTTTAGGCTATACATTACCTCAAGCATGGTTAACTAAAGCCGGTATCGCTAATGCAAAGGTATTCTTAACCGGTGAAAACTTATTTACTTTTACAGGTTTGGACGGTGGTATCGACCCGGAAGAAAGCAATGAACGAGGATGGTCTTACAGTAACGTTAAAAAACTGTCTGTCGGAGTAAAACTTTCATTCTAATATTTCAAATAAAACAGTATAAATAACATGAAAACAAAATTTTTACATATAGCAACGGCCTTATTATTTGCAGGATTCACTTCTTCATGTAGTGATTTCTTAGACCGTTATCCATTGGATGAGCTATCTGATAGCAGTTTCTGGAAAACAGAGAATGATGCGATGATGGCCGTAACTGATATTTATGGCTGCCTGCCTACATGGGATCAAGACGAAGATATCAATTCAGATAATGCAGTTCATGGCATTAAATGGGCTGCCGGTAACATATCAAAAGGTATTTACGATCCGATGGACCAAAGCTGGGCGGGTAGTTATACTCCGATTCGTCAATGTAACTTGGTATTGGAAAAAGTAAAAGATATCGAAATGAGTGACGAATCACGTAAAAAAATTGAAGGACAGGCTTATTTCTTCCGTGCATTTGTATATTTCAATTTAATCCGTTCTTTTGGTGATGTTCCTTATATTGATAAACCATTGAACTTAACGGATGTAGAAGATATCACTCGTACTCCACGCGAAGAAGTGTATGCAAAGGTTATGGCGGACTTTGACAAGGCAATTGAATATTTGCCTGAAGAATGGGATGCCGCAAATACTCCTCGTGTTACCAAAGGAGCTGCCTTGGCTATGAAAGCTAGAGCTGCTTTGTACTATAGTAACTGGCAAGTTGCAGCAGATGCTTCTAAGGCTGTAATTGATTTAGGTAAATATGAACTTTATGATGCCGGAAATACCGGTAAATATCAGGAGTTGTTTTGGGAAAAATCAGATGGATGTGATGAAAATATCTTGTATGTACAATTCAACTACCCTGATAAAACTCACTACTTGATTGGTTGGGAATGTTTCCCTACTTTAGGTTGGGGAGGTATGAATCCTACTCAGAGCTTGGTTGACGCATTCGAAGATAAAGACGGTGCTCCTATCAGTAAATCTACAATTTATAATGAAAAGGATCCGTTTAAAAATCGCGACCCTCGTTTGGAAGTCAATGTACTTCATGACGGAGAAGAAATGTATGGTGTTACAATTAAAGTCAAACCGCTAAAATCAAGTGGAAAAACCGGTATTGAACAGCATGGTGATGCTACAGCAACCGGATATTATCAGCAAAAATGGTTAGACCCAAGTATTGATCCTCAAAGCGAAGGTTGGAATATGGGCAAAGACTGGGTGGTTATTCGTTATGCCGAAGTTCTGCTGACTTATGCAGAAGCGATGAATGAGCTTCATCCGTTGAGCGCAGAATCATTTGATGCTGTCAATCAAGTTCGTAGACGTGTAGGTATGCCTGATTTACAAAATACAGACCCAAGCAAACCGACATATTGTGCTACTCAAGATGAGCTTCGTAAACGTATTCAAAACGAATGGCGTGTAGAGTTTGCACTCGAAGGCGGTAAACGTATGTGGGATATTCGTCGTTGGGGCATTGCCAAAGAAGTTTTGAATGCACCGTTCTTGGGATTGAAGATGAAACCTGTAGAAGGAGTAGTAGATGGCAAACCGGCAATTGTGGATTATATTCTTTATGAAGGTGAAAATATAAAATTGGCGGGTAGTCATTATGAAGATCATAACTACTTACTCCCTGTTCCTCAGAAAGAAATCGATTTGAATCCTAAACTGACTCAGAACCCGGGATATTAATAACATTATAATATCTACAAGCAATAATTTAAGTGAGGGCATTGTCTTATAGTAAGTGTCCTCACTTACTTTATTAAATAAATATATAAGATGAAACGACTGGTCTATACCCTATTTGGAGCTTTGTTTATCCTTTATTATATATGTTACCAAGGAGTGTTGTCGCATGTGCTTTACTATCACGAACAACATCATCTTTTCCTTTTTTCTAAATCTTATTTTCTGCAATGTGTTCAATCTGAGGGTTGGCTAAACTATATCACTAACTTTATTATTCAATTTTTCTATTATCCTATTTTAGGAAGTACTATTTTGGCATTCTTGTTGGCATCAGTCTATTGGTTGACAAATAGCATTATAAAAATAATAACCGGAAAGAATGATCTGTTGCAATTGTCCATTATTCCTTCCCTTATTCTTTTTTTCTATACAATGGAAGCGAATCATTCTCTTTCTATATTGTCAGGAAGTCTGCTATGCCTGTTGATGCTCTATTTGCTTCTTTTGTTTATTCAACGTTACCGAAACGTATTTCCCCTCTTTCGTCTGCCTGGCATATCAAATAAAAAAATACGTATTTTATTAACTTCTCTTTTTTTACTAGGATATACAGGATATGGTTTTCACTATTTTTTTAATAACTACAATAGGAATGAGCGTATAATGTTAAAAGCCGAACAGTTTGTAAAAAGCAAAGACTGGAGAAGTGTGCTGGAGTATACAAAAAAATATTTAGATACCGGACGTTATAATCAGCTCATTTCTTATTTTCATCATTTAGCACTTTATCATACAGGACAGCTTCCTTATCATTTATTGGATTATCCACAAAAACAGGGAGTCAAGGGACTTTACTTCCCGTGGAACAGTGACAGTCGTGAGAGTGAATACGGACATATTCTTTATGAAGAACTTGGGTATATCAATGAGGCACAACGCTGGGAGTTTGAGTCAATGGTAGTATGGGGAGAAACAGCACCTCACCTTATAAATTTGGCACAATATAACATTGTAAACCACCGCCCGTTAGTGGCACAACGCTTTATTAATAAGCTAAAACAGTCTCTTTTCTATCGAGAGAAAGCTTTGCTACTTGAAAAAATTGTAAATGAAGGCAAAGTTCCCGGACTAAGAAATGCATTGGATGGAAAGGTGGATACTCCGGCACGGTTTGCCAATGTCTTGAATATAGGGCCGGAATTGCAATATTTATGTGAGAATGACAGCACCAACAAAATGGCTTTTGAGTATTTAATGAGTAACTTATTACTGAGTAACCATGTGGTTCGTTTTGTGAATAACTTGAAATTCATGTCATCTTTTTCTTATACAAAACTTCCTCGTATTTATGAAGAAGCTCTTTATATTTATAAATTAGGTGTTGGCGAAGAAGAGTTTTCAAAGGTAGGAATAAAAATAAGTCCGGCAACGGAAGAACGGTTTAAACGATATTATAGTCTTGTACAGAGCAAACAGTTAGGCACTTTGCAAAAGGAGTTCGGAAATACGTATTGGTTTTATTTGAATTATATCAGTCCTTATGGTAATAAGGTGATAGCTAATTAATGGGAAATTATATGAAAATACAAAATCTGCTTTACTATACATTAATTATTTTTTTGTCAGGATGTACGCAATATCATCAGGCAGAAAGTATGAGTGACCGATTACCGTTAATTTATCCGGATTATACGGATGTGACTTTCCCTATCAATATTGCACCTCCTAATTTTAGAATTCAGGAGGAAGGAGAGGCTTTCCAGACAGAATTAGGATGCGGAGAGGAAAATTATGACATTCTTATTCAGGATGACGAACCAATAGTCCGTATACCGGAAAGCGAGTGGAAGGTACTGTTGGAGAAAGCTGCCGGCAAAAAAATATATGTCAGAATTACTATTAAGCAGCATGGCAAATGGGTACGTTATTCTGATATTCAGGATAGTATATCCGTTCATGCGATAGATCCTTTTTTAGCGTACCGTCTGCTTTATCCCGGATATGAACTTTGGAATGAAATGGGAATTTATCAACGTGACCTGACAACGTATGAGCAGACTCCTATCGCTGAAAATAGAAATTTTGGGAAGCAATGCATTAACTGTCATACGTTTAACCGAAATTCACCCGATACGATGATGGTTCATGTGCGTGGTAAACAGGGGGGCACTTTAATTTCCCTTAATGGTGAGATGGAAAAAGTCGACCCTAAGCCTGAAGAATACAGGCATGGAGCCACTTATCCTGCCTGGCATCCTTCCGGCAGATATATTGCATTTTCTGCCAATGAGATACAGCAGTTCTTCCATTCCTCAGGACAAAAGCCTATAGAAGTATCTGATTTGGCTGCCGATTTAATGATTTATGATGTACAGACTCACGAAACATTTACTGATTCGTTAGTTTATGGTGAACAATATATGGAAACTTTTCCAACATGGAGTCCTGATGGAAAACAGATTTATTTCTGTCGTGCTGAAGGATATCGTCAAGGAATGTCTTTGGACAGTATCCGGTATGATTTATATCGTATACATTTTGACGCAGAACATTCCAAACTGCATACATTGGAATGTGTCTATAAAGCATCAGCCCTTCGTAAGACTGTCTCTTTTCCGAGAATTTCACCGGATGGCAGGTTCCTTTTATTTACTCAGTCTGATTACGGCAATTTCTCCATCTGGCATCCTGAAAGTGATTTATATCTGCTTAATTTGGCTACAGGTAATATACGAAATATCGCGGAAATAAACAGTGACAATGTGGACAGTTTTCATACCTGGTCTTCAACAGGAAGATGGCTGGTCTTCAGCAGCAAACGTCTGGATGGATTGTGGGCTCGTCCGTTTTTTGCGCATTTTGATCCCGAGACAGGACATTTTAGTAAGCCTTTCCTATTACCTCAGAAGAAGCCCGATTTTTATGATACCTTTACATATACCTATAACTTGCCGGAATTAATCAAGGCACCTGTAAAGACTGGCAAAAAATTGTTGGAAACAATAGAAGAACCTATACATCGGGCTAAAGTCAAAAATTAACAGTTCTATTTGAAGAAAGCATATAAAATATTATCTTAATAAGAGTATGGGTTGGTTAATATTGCGCTAATGAAAACAAATAGCTAATAATCAACCCATTACTGTTGATTTAGAGCGTCCGAACGAGTAATGTACATAAAGTACAGAGCATGAAAAACAAATAAAAAAAAGCAGTCGGGACAGTAAGCATACTATTTTCCGCCTTGACGCACATTATTCACAA
>ULXV01025371.1_pt1 | contig 17326 bp, 8 predicted proteins | sample 1961601 | NCBI WGS metagenome assembly ULXV01 (sample SAMEA4835847, study PRJEB28245) | human gut metagenome | biome: gut microbiome; material: fecal sample | place: Denmark | collected 2008 | reverse complement strand
ATTATATATTTATTTGTTTATCATTCGGTCATTACAGTTCAACCATAGCCTTTAAAGGCAATTGACTGGAAGCAGGACCGACTAAGATCTCAAAGTCTCCTTTTTCCACTACAAAACGGTGTTGATTCATATCGTAAAAAGAGAATGCATCCTCATCCAACACAACAGAAACCCGCTTCTTCTCCCCTTTCTTCAAGAATACCTTTTCATATCCTTTCAGTTCTTTCAACGGACGGGGAACAGAAGACTGTACATCATGCACATACACTTGTGCCACCTCCGAAGCATCCATCTTACCTGTATTCTCTATATCAAAGCTAACGGTAACCTGATGCTCACCCGTTTTCTCCGCAGCCATATTACTATAAGCGAAAGTAGTATAGGACAAACCGTAGCCAAACGGATAGAAAGGTTCTTTTCCCGAACGGTCGTATCCACGATAACCGACAAAGACACCTTCAGAATAGTCTACACGCTTAATCTCCGCCTTTAAGTTCTCGTAATAACTGCCGTACACCGGATTATCTTCCCATTTCCGCTCGATAGAAATCGGTAGCTTTCCGCTTGGAGAAATCTTACCGGTCAGGATTTCAGCTATCGCCTGGCCGCCTTCCTGTCCCGGATACCAAGCCATAAGAATAGCTTTTGCGGCATCATACCAGTTGGTGAAATCCACACCGCCACCAGCGTTCAGTACAACCACAACATTGGGATGCATGGAAGCAATCTTCTTGATAAACAGTTCCTGATAGCGAAGCAAGGCAAACGGACGGTCAAAGCCTTCGCCTTCGGTATTACTATTGAAACCTGTGCAGAACACAACATTATCCACCTTTGCTAATCCTTGACGAAGTTTCGCCTCATTAAGGCTATAAGCATTAAAACGAATGATGGCCGAAGAAATATTATCAAAGAATTCAATCCGGAAACGGTATTCCTTACCACCCTCAACCGGCAGTTCAACTTCACGGCTAGAGTATGAATGATTTCCCCAATCTCCTGTAATATGCTTGTCATTCACAAACAGACGATAACCGTCATCACCACCGATATGAAGTTTCAACTGACCGTCAGTTTGTGGCATGTAGCAGGCTGTCCAACGGACAGAGAATCCATCTGTCGGAAAGCCGTCCAAAGGTGCTCCATATCCCCAGTCATAATCAACAGAGGATTCCGTGCGTATTACTTCAGGCTGGCCCGAAAGGGTCTTGTTTTTAAAGTATTCAGCTTTGAAGCCTTTCATCTGACGATTAGCATCAGTATAAAACTCATGGACAATATCTTCATAAATCACATCATCCGTCAATAGTAACAGATTCTTTTTCTTCAATTCTTTCAATCCTTGAGCCACTGAGACGGTAGAAAAAGGAGTGACAAACCCACTGCCGCCACCGGTAGGAATCAAATTTGCATTAGGCCCCATTACGGCTGTCTTTCCTTTCAGTGGGAGCAAGTTTCCTTCATTCTTCAACAGGACTACACCCTCGCGCGCCAGCTCTAAAGCTGTCTGGCGGGAGAAAGGATTATCCTCTGCGATGTTGCTGTCTTTCTGTTCCTTATCCAGCATACCATAAGCAATCAGAGTTTGCAGGATGTGTTGTACTTTCAGGTTGATGGTTTCTTCTGTCACTGTGCCGGCTTTGATAGCAGGCAACAGATTCTCCAAATTCATAAAACGTCCTTTCGGCATTTCGAGGTCAAGTCCGGCGTTAGCAGCGCCTACGGCGGAATATACAGAAGTCCAGTCCGACATCAGAATACCTTTGAAGCCCCAAAGATTGCGCAAGACATCAATATTCAGCCATTTATGTTCAGTGGCATGAACACCGTTCAAGAGATTGTAGCTGTTCATTACGGCGCCGACATTAGCTTCCTGTACTGCTTTCCGGAAAGCCGGGAAATAGATTTCCTGCAAAGTACGCTCGTCTATGTCAGAGCTGGCATGGTGGCGGCTCCATTCCTGGTTGTTGGCAGCAAAGTGTTTGATTGTAGCAATGACTCCTTCCGATTGTACTCCCAGGATATATTGTTTCGCCGTTTCACCTGTCAAGTAAGGGTCTTCACCGAAGTATTCAAAGTTACGGCCGCACAATGGAGCACGATAGATATTCACGCCCGGACCAAGCAGAATATTAACTCCTCTTGCCTTGGCATCCTGTCCCAAGCCTTGCCCTAACTTATAAAGTAATTCCCGGTTCCAAGTAGAAGCGGAAAGTATTCCGGAAGGATATAAAGTGCTCTTGGGAGCATGATTACGAATTCCCTGCGGCCCGTCAGCCAACTTGATTTCAGGTATTCCCAAACGGGGAATGGCACGCAGAGAAAAACTGGTATATCCGGAAATATACTCTATTTTCTCTTGCAAAGTCATTTTTGATACAATGTCCTTCGCACGTTGTTCGGCTTGGGGAGTGATTGTCTGTGCACAGGTTAATATGCTCCATGCAAGCATACATAAACCTATGCCTCCTATTTTCTTTTTCATGGTGATTCTGTGTTAATATAATATGTGTAAAAACCAACTTAGCTATCAGCTCTTCACACACTTTTGTTCTTTACATTTTTAGTCTATCAGTTCTATTTTAACGGTCTGTCCTTGTACCAGAATATGATATTCGCCGGCTTCAAGGAAGCGTTTACCATCCTCATTGACAAAACCGAAATCACGTTCCAGGTCGATGTCGAAACGGAAAGTCTTCGTTTCTCCGGCTTTGATAAGTTGTTTCTCAAAGTGTTTCAGTTCTTTCACCGGACGGGTGATAGAGCAATAAGGATCGGAAATAAACCAATGAACAGTCTCTGCTCCGTCGCGGGCACCGGTGTTGGTGACGGTCACTTCTGCCGACAGTTTATCGCCGCGCTTCACCTTAGTAGCAGAAGGGGTAACAGTGCCATACTTAAATTCGGTATAACTTAATCCATGCCCGAACGGATATAACGGATCGCTTGTTATATCTTTATAAAATCCCTGATGTCCGCGTCCGCTCTTGCGGCGATTATAATAAATAGGAATTTGTCCTGTGGAATAAGGGAACGTCATGGCTAGTTTACCGGAAGGGTTGATACGTCCGGATAAAATTCCTGCCATTGAACGCGCACCATTTATTCCCGGTTGCCATATCTCCAATATAGCATCACAAAGAGGTTCCATGCGATTTAACTCCAAGGGACGTCCATTAGAAAGCACCAATATAATAGGTTTACCAGCCTCCTTTAGTTCTTTCACCAATTCTTCCTGAATCTGTGGCAAAGCAATCGTAGAACGGGAAGCATTCTCACCACTCCAGGTAAGCATCTCGCCCAAACAAACAATGACTACATCAGACCAACGAGCAACGTCCAATGCGCCAGCAAAACCTGAACGGTCATTGCCCTGCGGTTTGCATCCCATTGCATAACGTAATTCGGCATCTCCTCCAAACTCGGCAGTCAACCCATCATAGAGCATTTCCACATCCGTATCTTTTCCATGTCCGCACCAGGAACCCAATAAGTCCCAACCATTTTTTGCCATTGGACCTACTACGGCAATCTTTTTTTTGTTTGTAAGTGGTAATATCTGATTGTCATTTTTCAACAACACCATTGATTCTGCTGCCAGTTGAGCGGCCACAGCCATACTTTGCGGACGGAAAAAACGATCCTTCTCATTAGTAACCGGAGTATAAGGACGTTCGAACAAACCCAGACGAAATTTTACACGCAATACCCGACGAACTGATTCGTCAACTTGTGCCATTGTTACCTTACCTTCCTCTACAAGCTCTTTCAGATGACGATCGTAGGCATGAGACATCATATCCATTTCAAGCCCCGCATTAAAAGCATACCGAGCAGCATCTTTCTTTGTAGCGGCTAATCCCTGATTCTTTAACTGTTCCACAGCCCCCCAGTCAGACACAATGAACCCGTCATGTTTCCAGCGTTTCTTTAATATCTCGGTCATGATATAAGGATTAGCTGACCCGGGTACTCCACTGATGTCATTGAAAGAACTCATCAAAGTGGCCGCACCAGCTTTCACTCCCATCTCATAGGGAAGTAGATAAGTATCCCAAAGAGTTTGAGCTGAAATTTCGGTATAAACATAATCTCGCCCAGCCTCCGAAGCACCATAACCTACATAGTGTTTCAGACAAGCAGCCATACGGTTCTCTGCTGACATATCATCTCCCTGATACCCACGCACCGAAGCAGCGGCAAACACTCCATTTGTATAAGGATCTTCACCATATCCTTCGGCTACACGTCCCCATCGAGGATCACGTGCCACGTCGATCATGGGAGAAAAAGTCCAATCAACCCCAGACATGCGGGCTTCTTGTGCAGATACCGCACATGCTTGTTCTACCAATCCCGGATTCCATGAACAGGCCTGCCCCAACGAAATAGGATATATGGTGCGAAATCCATGAATAGCATCGTAGCCAAAAATGATGGGAATGCCCAAACGAGATTCTTCCATCGCTTTTTTCTGCATACTATTACGCAACTCTGGATTTATATCAAAGTAAATCAAAGAACCAATCTCTGACGGTACTTTTTTCACTTCTTCGCCAACATTATTCACATTGTTATTTCGTCCCAATGTATATTGGTTTAGCTGCAAAACCTTTTCCTCCAATGTCATACGCGATATTAAATCATCAATACGTTTTTCAATTGGAGCTTTGGCATCCTTATACAAAGGAATACTCTTTTTATCTTTTGACGAAAGAGAATGTGTGACTCCCAATAGGCACAATCCCAAAATCAAAACTTTTTTTCTCATCAATGTTTTCGTCAGTTAATTATTATTTCTAGTTTTCAGATGTATATCAAGCAATACGTAAGCAAATAATTATTCCAGCCATTCCATACACTTATCATTTACCTAAGTACCAGTCACTTACAATCAGTTCATTGGAGATATATGCCCAACACGTTGGATCTATAGATCCAATATGCAGCATATATAGATCCAATACGTAGCATATATATGGCTAGCATCTTGGAGATATATCCCCAACGAACCGGAGAACTATGACCTGTCAATACACTCATTACCAACAATTAATGTATCTCGTAGCAATTGACTATGACTTACCGAGCGGTAACTTCAAATAATTTCAACCAGCCGGCAGATGTTACATTGTTCTTCACAGCAAGGTGAATTCCAATCTCATTCTGCTTTGCCGTGTCAACAATACCAACAGCCCACATGTATTTACCTGCCCCCACGCCTTCAACCCGGGTTGTAAACGTATATGATTTAGCCGTACCTTTCACCCAATCACAAGCTTCCGGTTCTCCATCAACAAATACATACTTCGGTTTATCATTCTTGGTGTCCAATAAAGCAAAAGCCACTTTATATTTATTCTTCCACTGGGGAATATTCGTCGGACAATATCCCCAACCAAAATTATTCCAACGGTGCGCTATTTCAATCTGTTTACCATTAGAGATAGTTGTAGGCAAAGAAATTCTGTCCGGAAATAAACGATAGCTTCCTTCTGTACAGAATTGTTTAACTAATTGGAAAGCTTCATTAAACCATGAATAAGTTTCTCCATTGCGAAAGTCTGAATTATAGCGTAAATCCATCATATTGACGCAGGCTGTTTTAGCCTCATCAAACTCACCCTGACGTACTTCTGCATAATTGGCATATCCATCTCCCTGAATCGAGTTTCCATGAGAATTTTTCACCCAGCCACCTTCCATTACTACAGGAACGAGATACTTCCACTTGGCTATAAAATTGCGTTCCCAAGTAGAATAGTAAGTTTTCATACCAAACGCATCGTGACGTAATGAATACCCTTTAGCTACTGCTTTTCCTATTAATCTTTCAGTATCTTTATCATAATTATTGCCGTCCCATTCCTTACTTGTACCTATCCAACGATGATAATTTACAAACACAGGAACTTTATCAAATACTTGAGAATATAAATCTGTCACCCAATCGAAAACAGCCTCACGAGTCGGCAGCTCCGGTTTTCCCAACTCACGCACCTGATAGTACCATACACTATGATACTCTCCCCATTTTCCAAATCCTGAACCACTTACAAACTGTACTTTGTCGGGATCATTAAAATCCTTAGCCAAAGCCCTGATAAATTTCTCATAATATTTCTGGAAAATAGGATCATCCGGATAGGGAGACCATACTTTTACTGAACCTGTTTGTGTTTCATATCCTTTCGCGCCAGCCTCTTTTACAAAATTCGGAGTAAAATTATAGTGCTTATCACGGCTATCCACCACAAAAGTAAAGGCCAATTTCATATTTCTTTGCTTAGCTCCCTCTATCAACATCTTCAGTCGCTTAGCCGAAGGGGTATCACAATCGGAATTCCATGCATATTTTCCTTCTTCAGGATTAAAATCAGCCCAGGCACCACGAAGGTATAAGGTATTTGCATAATCAGAGACCTTTACAGTGCCTTCCGATGACGGGAAATTATCATAATCCTGCCAGAATGTGGAAGATAAACCATCACCAATACCCGCATATAATACCCATCCGGAAAGAGGATTATGCAAAATGATATTTCGATTCTGCTTTACCGTGACAATGCTGTTCCCAGGAATAGAAGTATCTTCTACCAAACCATCATCACCATTATCACCTCCTTCTTCATCATTATCACTGCCGCAAGCGACTAATGATATAGCCATAGAAAAAATAAGCCCGCAACTTATTTTTCTCAAACTGCACATATTTTGAAAATTAATCTTCATACCTATAGCTCTTATTTTTTTATGCTTACTTTCGACAATTTTAACCAACCCGAATCCAATATATCCCCTTTGGCGGCAATATCCAGCCCTATGAGATCTTTATTACTCCGGTCAACCAGGCCCACAGCCCAAACATAAGTACCCGTTTCAACTTTGGACATATCCGGCTCAAATACATATTCAACGGGACTCCCTTTTATCCACTTGGATAAATCTGTATCCGTATCCACAAATGTATATCGCACCTCATTCGTTTCAGAATCAAGCAAAGCGAAAGCTACTTTATATTTTTGATTCCATTGCGGAATATTAGTAGGACAGTACCCCCATCCCAGATTGTTCCAGCAATGTTTAATAGTCGGAGTTGTTTTTTTAGAGACTTCTAACGGCAAAGAGATTTCACTGGGATAGAGCCTATACCCCCCTTCCCGAAGGAATCGGCGTACTAAATCAAAAGCATCTTTAAACCAAGACTCTGTATCGCCAAAACGGAAATCCATCATATTGACATGTGCCTCTTTGCTGTCATCAAACTCACCGCGTCTTACGTCCTCGTGTGAATCCTTGCGATATCCTCTAGGATCCTGCCAATAACTATGTGATTTGACAATCCAGCCACCTTCCATAATAATGGGGCAGATATTACGATATTTTTTTGCGAACCTACGCTCCCAACTGCCATAATAGGTTGTCATGCCAAATGCATCATGACGTAATGAATATCCTTTCTTGATTGCTCCTTCCAACATTTCTTCACTGTCAGCAGCAAAATGTTCATCATCTACCCAATCTTTTCCCGCACCAATCCACCTATGGTAGTTAATTACTACCGGAACTTTATCAAAAGCTTGAGAATATATATCTGTCACCCAATCGAAAACTGCTTTCTTTGGAGTATCATCACCTGTTGAATAAATCATTGTATGATATTCTCCCCATTTCCCAAGTCCGAATCCATCTATAAATTCAACTTTCGAAGGATCGTTGAAATCTTTAGCCAGGGCCTTCACAAATTTAGTATAGTACTTCTGAAAAACAGGATCGTCAGAATAAGGTGACCATTTACCTTTATTCATAAATCCTTTTGCACCAGCATCTTTTACAAATTGAGGAGTAAATTCCGTTCTCTTATCACGACTGTCAACTACAACACGAAATGCCAAGCGCATATTCCGCTGATAAGCTCCTTCAATATATGCTCTCAAATTAGAATCAATTTTCCAACCATATACATCTTCCTGTGGATTAAAATCTGTCCAACTAGCGCGAATATAAAGCGTATGAGCATAATCTGTCACACTAACATTGTGTCCCAGTTCAGGAATATACATATGGTCATACTGTGCCCAAAAATCTGCAGCATCCACTCCCATACTTGCATAGAGCACCCATCCTGTAAGCGGGTTATGAAGAATACGCAAAGAATCAGGCTGAATCGTAACTATGTTATTCTCCGGTAGTTCCTTATCAAATGAAACGGCTGAATTCTCGTCTCCGAAAACAGGAGATAAAAAGAACATAAACAGACAAAGAGACACAATTACTCTATAATAACTAATCTTTCTTATAACCATACTACTAATTGTTTTTTAAAGAGTGCTATATCATTGTTCTCTTTATTCATATAAAAATCACGAGATTGATATAGCACTCTTAATTTTATCCTGCTTGATTATCTCTTATCAAAGAATACTGTCAGTTCTTTAATATCTAATTCTATGTAATTAACTCCTACAGGTACACTAAAGAAGGCATAGCGGTTATGAGATTGCCCTCCGACTACAGTCTGTTTCTGATTGTAGTCACTCTCTGCAATATCAAGGCAACCGTCATAAGATCCTCTGATGGCATCTGCTGTTGAACCAAAGGTATAGCAACCTGCACTTTGTGGTCCGACTTTAAAGTTCAATCCACCCGGATGTGCATTTCCATCTTTGTCTTTAATGGAATTCTTTCTGGGTAACTCCGCTCCTTTGTATATAAACAAATAAGGATTTGCCAAACTAGGTGTCATAGAATGAGCCATAGTGAATCCTGTATCACCAGTGCCATCTTTAGCCCATCCATCGTATGGCCCCCAAATAAAGACTCTTTCAATAGTGGTAGTCACCGTATTATTATTCCATGTCCACGAAACAACCATTGGTTTAGGATCTGTTTCGGGGGAGTAAATCGTAACCTTTTTAGTATTTATATTAATCACAATACGATAGACACCCGCAGTCTTAATATTCCAATGATAAGCTAGTGCAGCTGCTTCCGGACTCATTGTCGAGATATTCATTGCTGTACCATCTGTAAAATCGCCTGATTCTTCGGGAGCAATAGCCATATCTTTCTGTCCATTAAACAAGATCGGGAAATAAATAGTACCAGGTTGCAGTTCTGCATGGAACGCATATTGATTTTCATCTTCTATCGTGCGAGTCATCTCTACATCCGCACTAACACAAGTTCCGGCAATATAGATTTTATCAGCTTCTATAAAATTACTAGCCAAACCTATAGTAACGGTACGTGTTTCAAAATCTACCACTACACGATACTGCCCATCTTCAGGAATCACCCAATATCCAGCATTATCTGTCCCCTTAATTTTAGCTTCCATTGCTCCATCAGTAATCTGTTGTTCTGCAGCAACTGGTGAAATGGCATTAATCTTATTTTCATCTTTCCAAACAATCGGGAAGTGAAGGTTACCTGCCTTCAAGTCACAAATGGAAACATAACGCTTCGGCTGACTTTCCATTGGCAAGATTTCAATATCTTCACCATCAACAGCTGTGCCTGACATATAAAGATGGTCTGCTACAAAAGTCTTTTCAGAATACATCTTTACTTTTATAGTTACTGTAGAAACTTCCGGTTTTACAAACTTTGGGCCTTCTATAGAACCGATAATACGGGCTTGTAACTTTACTAAATCACCAGGATGCTGCTTCCACTTTGACACCAATAAACTCTGCAATTCTTTATGAGTATAACTTTTAGAAAAATCATCATCAATATACTCTCTTATCATTGTGTTTGTTCCAAAACTGTTATTTTCCAGATCCATTTTATAAAGATAAGAGATATAATAGTCAGAGCCTATTGGATCAGCTTCCGTCCAGTTTAACGTCAATGCAACCTCATCCGGGGTGTCTTCCTTGAGTTCTATTTCATAATCAGAAGGAGTCAGGACTAAACTTGTACGATTATCGAGCAAATCAGTAGTATCGTCATCATCATTACATGCTACCATGAAACACGAAGCAAGTGTCAGGAAGAAGAACCGTAAAAGGTTCTTCTTAAATATATATCCGTTTTTCATATCTATATTCAATATATTAATATTATAACTATTTATTGGTTTCCGACGGTCCAGTCAGGAGTTTGTACCAAATTCCAATTCTTATCAATATCGTCCTGTGGAATAGGCCACCAATAGCTTATAAATTTACGTGTCTGATATACTGTACGAGTATAATATTTATTTCTATAGTCCGCATCGGATACTTTAATATAAGCATTCATGCCATAAAAATCACCATCCAATACTTTCTCGGCTAATTTCCAGCGACGCAGATCATTAAAACGAAGTCCAGATTCACAATTCAATTCCACACGCCTTTCTTGACGAATTAACTCGCGCATTTCTACAGGATCTGATGGGGCTGTTATCTTGCCTTCTTCAGCTGAAACACTATATTCGGGAATACCCGCACGCTCACGAATCAAATTGACATATTTCAGAATCTCTTTTTGATTAGCAGTATAAGTGCCCTTCTCAATGCTATATTCATTTAACGCCTCAGCATAACTTAAATAGATCTCTGCCAAACGACATAATGCACCATGACGGTTTTTATAATCTCCACTGCCTTCTTTGGGATTTGCAGATGGGTCTACTCTCTTACGTACCAGATAGCCGCTCCATGGAGCGTCGTGAGAAGGACCACCGTCTTTACCATCCATATAAAAGTCAGTATTTCTCTTACCACCAATATGCCATTGTTCGTTATGCAGTACTGAAATATAAAAACGAGGCTCGCGATCACAATACATTTTATATGTATTGGCGTCTACAACTACATTTTCATCTTTATTACGATCTCCTTCTGAAGACCCATACTGCCACTTTGTAGAATAAGTCTCTTTTTGCGTACTAAAGCCTGTCTCTGAATAATTAGCATCTGGATTAACTTTAGGAGAGCCATCCGAATTATAGCCTATAATAGGTCTTTGACCGTTTCTCATGAAAAAAGCATCAACCAAAGATTGGGTTATTCCGATCGCTCCCACGCCATTAATACCCAAACCACGTGGGATACAGTTTTTATCATACCATCCACCGGAATCCATTGTACGAACAAACAGTAATTCTCTGTTGGCTTCATTCCATCTCTTCATCACTGCATTTTGATAAGAAAGAAAAGGATCAATATCACCGTTATCCAAATATTCATAATGCAAATGATAGCCAGATGCTTCCGCCTCATCTATAACCAGTTTACAAGCATCCACTGCCCTTTTCCATCGTTCCGGATCATGTGCAGAATTAAAGATAGGGGTTCCATCAATGTTTTTTATATTCGCCAATGCAGGATTACCATTCACCAAATCACTTGCAGCAAATAATAAGATACGCGCACGCATTGCCAAGCATCCGACAGAAGTTACACGACCATATTTCTTATCTTCAGTTTGAGTGGCAGGTAATTGTTTTGAGGCTTCCAACATTTCTTGATCCGCCCAATCAATTACATTATAAAACGGCTCTTGTTTCAACATCAGATCATCAGCCGAAGTACTTTCACTAGCCTCGCGAATAATGGGAACCGAACCATAAGCTATAGCCATCATAGAATTATAATAAGCTATAAAGAAACGACATTCAGCTTTCATAAAGTCCACTTCTTCAGCCGGTACAGCCTCCAGCGGGTGAGCATGTTTAATAAATAAATAAGCGGAACGGATATATTTAGGATAAGTATTCCAATAAGTAATTACTCCGGGATTGTCTGCTGTCCAGTTACCTTTTTGATATTGAATGGCTTTAAATCCTTGCGCTTCCCAACCAACCGAAGGAATCAGCTCATCAGCTATGGCATCCGGACCATCATAAGTATAATATTCAGGCAGGCCGCGATAAACATATGCCAGCCAACGTTCCATATTCTTTTTATTCTCAAATACTGATTCTAAGTCCAACTGGTCATCTGGTTGCTTATCCAGATAATCAGAACAAGAAGAAAAAGCAAATGTCGTAATAATACTTAATACTATAAATTTTAATATGCTATTTTTCATATGCCCTATTATTAGAATTTAATTTCAAAACCTGCAGATAACGATTTCATAATTGGGTACGCAGCCCCTGTAGTATTCTCGACTTCCGGATCCCACAAATCAAATTTTGAGAATGTTAAAAGATTTGTTCCTCTCACGAAAAGACGAATGCCTGATATAACTGTAGTATTTCTCCACAAATTCTTTGGTAAAGAATAACCAAGTTCAATGTTTTTTAAACGTAAAAAACTCATATTCCGCAGCCACCACGTAGAGGATTGGTTATTATTACTATTTATACCATCATCCAAACGCGGATAAAATACGTTCTGACTTGGGTTGTCTACAGTCCAACGATCATTTGCATTAGTAAACATATTGCCTGTCACTCCTCTATTGGCACCCGGAATAATACTTGATCCTAATATATTCCAACTACGACCTATGCCTTGGAAGAGAGCTCCAAAATCTAAATTCTTATATTTCATATTCAGTCCAAAGCCATATACTATCTCCGGATCTTTTGTTCCTCCGATTGGAGATTTATCAAATACGTCCACTTTACCATCACCATTGACATCTCTGTATCTGATATCCCCCGGACGTAATTTACCTACAAAACTTTGAGTCGGAATTCCTTCTTTCAGTTTACCTGTACTTACGTCTTCAAAGTCGTCTGCCGTAAACAAACCTTCTGCTATATAGCCAGTTAATTGCCCTACCGGATGCCCTGTTTCAGCACGGTTAGTACCAACTACTGCACTAGGTTCATCCTTTTCTGTTATTTCATTATGAGCATAGGTAAATGTTCCCATTAAGCAGACAAATAAATCCTTGCCAAACTGTTTATTAACATTTAAAGAAACTTCTACACCCTGATTAGTCACTTTTCCAAAATTCTTCCAAGGCTGCTTCATAAATCCAGCTGTCATTGGAACAGACTCACGTGGCATAAATATATCTTTACGGCGTTCATCGAAATAGTCTAATTGCAAATCAATCATACCATTCAGGAAACCTAGCTCAACCCCCAAATTCATCTTATTAACAATCTCCCATGTCAAATCTTGTACTGCAAACTCGCCTTCTGCCATACCAGTTAAGCCATAACTGCTATCCAATCCCCATTTATACATGTTTAATGTCTCATAGTCATCGGTAATTGTAGAGAGGTATGCAAAACGGCGTCCACCTAAATTAGCATTACCTACCTGACCATAGGATGCACGCAATTTCAATTTAGATATGACTTTACGCAATGGTTGCATAAATGCCTCTTCCGATACAATCCAACCAATGGCTCCTGAAGGGAAAAAACCATAACGCTTGCCTTTGGCAAAATTTTCAGAACCATTATAACCAAAATTAAATTCACCTACATATTTACCCGAATAGGTATAAGATGCACGTCCTGCCAATCCCTGATTACGGTAAGGCAACTTGCTTCCATCATCATAATTACGACGATTAAACAATAACATTGCAGCAACGGAATGTTTCTCGGCAAATGTACGGTCATAAGACAAAGTAGCTTCCATATATACGCTCTTATTTCCATAATCACCGCTTTTTGAGTAATCCAGGAAATTAGTACCATTGGATTTTGATGCATCTTTCGTTGTAGAATTTCTATCTTGCAAATATCCACCAATATTAAAACGTAATTGCGTAGTAGGACTTAATTTCAAATCCACATTAGAACGAACGTTATAACGTTGCAATTTAATAGTAGGATCCCAATCATAACTTTTATCACGTTTCAAAATACCACGTTCATTATACGCAGCAGCAACAAAAGAATAACGTAATGTCTCTGTACCACCAGAAATATCTACTGTTACACGCTGATTCGAAGCATAATCATTTGCAATTGCATCCATCCAATTCACGTCCGGATATAAATCAGGATCATACCCTGCACGAGTTTTTGCAATACGATCTGTATATTTAGGTTGTTGTCCTGTATCCATCAAGATATCATCCAAAACCTGCATATAATCCGCTGCACCCAAATACTCAGGAAGTTTAACCGGCTGTGTAGCTGCAAATTCAGCCTTTACAGTCACACGAGGTTTACCAACTTGTCCGCGTTTCGTATTAATTAAAATAACACCATTAGCTCCCCGCACTCCATAAACAGCACTTGCAGCAGCATCTTTCAACACAGAAAAAGATTCTATCTCTTCAGGATCAATATTATTCAAATCGCGTTCTATACCATCAATCAAAACCAATGGGTTTTGTCCGGCATCCTGGAACGTACTAATACCACGAATCCAGAAAGAAGAGTTATCATATCCCGGTTCACCAGAACGTTGCACAGCTAATACACCGGCAACTGTACCTGCCAGATTATTACTTATTGAACGAGTAGTAGAAACCTTTAACTTAGCAGGTTCAATCGTTGTGATAGAACCAACAACAGACTCTTTCTTTTGTGCGCCATAGGCAACCACTACAACCTCATCTAATTGACCAACATCTTCTACCATTTGTACATTAACAACCTTCCGGTTATTAACAACCTCTTCTTTAGGAACAAAACCAATATAACGAAAAGAAAGTACAGATTTTCTTTCAGGAACAATAATACTATAATTACCATTCATGTCTGTCAACGCATGTACTGTAGAATCATTTTTCAAAATGATTGTTACACCAATCAAAGGCTCACCTTTTTCATCTGAAACGTTACCTGTTACCTTAATACCCTTTTGTTGTGCAGTTTGTTGTACTTTAGGAGCTTCTGGCACCGAAATAGTAATTTGTCTCCCCGACATCTTATAATTCAGTCCTGTCTCTGAGAACAACTCTTTTAATACAGCATCTATTTTCTTATTGGAAACTGAAATGGAGACTTTGTTATTCAGATTTTTCTGAACATTAGCAGAGTAAATAAAAATATACTTACTATGTTTTTCGATATAATCTAAAATATCTTTAACTGTAACATTCTCATACTGTACTGAGAATAAATCTTCTTCGGAATTCCAACTAATAGAATTAGTACCGAATGAAGAGAATGGAATCATAAAAAAGACGTTTATAATGCAAAAAAGCTTAAGTCTTTTCTTTAAGTGTAGAAAAATAGTTTTCTTTACCATAAAAATTTCTTTTTAGGTTAACAATTTTGGATTTATTGATTTAACTAGGGAATTACTATCGGGTAAATACGGCAATATTTATCCGATTTTTTTTGTCATAATAGCAGTCTGTTCTTCATAGGCAAACATATTAAAAGATTAATTAAAAAAATTATTTATTTAAATATATACTAGTATCACTTTTTTCGATCGTGAATGGCAGGGTTTGCTGAATACATTCAATCACCTCGTCTATATCATCTTTCAAATCTAATTTCCCATACACTTTTTCTTTACCAATAATTGGATCACATTGAATAGATATACCATAATAGATGCTTAGTCTCTGAATAATCTGCGACAAATCATTACCATTCAATAGCATGATCCCCTCTACCCAACTAATATACTCTGCTACATCAACTTGCTTCTGATAAGCAATTGTACCATTTGCTATATTCAATAGATCATTAGGATTCAAGCGTGCTTTCTTTTCATTCTTATCAGTAACTTCTACCGCACCTTCCACCAATACAATATTAGTTGCCCCCCCTTTATAATTCGAGATATTGAACTTCGTTCCTAACACTTGCAGTTTAAAATCATCAGACTCCACTATAAAAGGATGTTTCTTATCATGCGCAACTTCCAGAAAAACTTCTCCTTGGGCATAGATTTTACGAATGTCTCCTTTAAAACAACGAGGATAAATCACTTTTGACTGGGAGTTAACGACCAGCCGAGTCCCATCAGACAATTCTACTCTAGCCCTTCTCCCCGCAGGAACAAGTAGCTGATTATATTCTTGTTCCTCTTTGGTTTTCTCTTCATTCTCTTTTATCACTTGTGAATTGACAGCAACTTTCCCCTCTTTCGAATACTTAATGAAAGCATCTTCATCCAAATTAAGCTGTTCCTTGGAAGTAATAAGAGTCACTTCCTCAACAGATTGGCTATCCATTTCTTCAGCAATAGCCTGGAAGTCTAAATTAACACTTCCATTCTGATTCAAAAAATAAATAGTTGAAATGCAAATCAAAAAGGAAGCAGCAATAGAAGCTGAAGCAACTAAGAAATATTTCTTTCTGCGCTTCATAGCATCTTTTCGCATCTTTCGTTGAGTCTTCTCTATGATAGAAGATGGATCAATCTTTTCCTGCGCACAATTTTGCCAAAAGAATTTCAATTTCTCTACATCAGGCATAGAAGTAAAATCATCCTCAATATTTTCTTGAGAATTCAATTTACTAAATAAATCTGCGAGACGATGGTATTCTTTCAAGCTCATAATCCTTTTTTAATGTTGTTCTATAGATAAAGACGCAACTAAAAAAAAAATCTCCCAGTCAAAAATGTTTTTTTTTCATTTTTCTTAGAAAACAAATAAAAGTAGGATTAGCTATGTGAAAAAATAAGGCATTAATAAGCAGGAGAGTAAAAATTTAGCTCTTGCGAGATTTCAGATTCAATCTTTTAGCAATTTCATCTAACGCAAAAGCAATATGGTTATTGATAGTCTTCACTGATATGTTCAACATATCTGCGATATCTTTATAAGGAAGTCCGTCTATTTTTGCTAAGAAAAAGACATGTTTACACTTGGGAGGAAGTTGTTGAATGGCGTCATTAATTTTAGCCATTTCTTCCTTACTAATCATCTCCTCGGCTGGAGATTGAACCGGCTCAAAAATAAAATCTTCGATATCATCAAATGACAATTCATACTTTCCAGTTTCCTTCCGCAAAAAAGAAATCGCTTTTCGATAGGTGATTGTCTGGATCCAAGCATTCATATTGCCAATTTCAGCCAGACTTTTTCTATTTTTCCAAACTTCAAAAAAAACATCACTCACAATCTCTTCAGCTGACTCCTTCTGGCCAAGTAGCGCAAATGTATAGTGATATAAACGCGAAGAATAATGCTCCATAAAACGATTGAAAGCAATTTCATCGCCGTCTACTATTCTACATATTTCATTATTCTCAAGTTTCACAGAAGTATTTATAGATTATTTCCAATTAACAAAATTGAGCCAAATATAGCAGTATCGTATCAATTACGAAAATAAAACACCATAAAAAGGCATTAAAAGTTATCAATTATAGAAAAATGGCTATAATAAAAACATTACCATTTAGCTATAAAAGTCTCTTACTTAGATAACGTACAGGATACCATACGGAAAGAAAACCAACAGCTAAAACTGTGATAAAGATTAATACGACATCCCAAGCGTGAA
>ULXV01018693.1_pt1 | contig 21001 bp, 19 predicted proteins | sample 1961601 | NCBI WGS metagenome assembly ULXV01 (sample SAMEA4835847, study PRJEB28245) | human gut metagenome | biome: gut microbiome; material: fecal sample | place: Denmark | collected 2008 | reverse complement strand
TTTTCTTTATACCACATATTTCATTGTTATTATGATGTGCAGTCATTAGTGTCCCGTTAAAATCGGGACACTAATGAATATGCATCCTAAAAAACACTACTTATAATTGAGTATATTCTAAATATTGTAAAATATCTTCTAAATTATCATAATAATCCAATATGTTCGGTTCTTTACGCATATACATTTTTCTCACATGGGAAAGAATTATCTGTTTTAGCTTATGAAAATTTGAAGGATTTACGATTTTACACAAAGCCAAATCAATAAATATCCAGTCAGCTCCAACATCAGGTAGAGAAACCTCTCCGTTTAAAATTGGCAATATTGTTTTATTATAGAGTTTATCAAGTGACGAATATTCTGAAAAGACATATTCTGCACACTTTTGAACTTTTGCTTGTAATTCATTAAAATCGGTTGCATATTTTTCCCCATTCAAGTTGAAATAAAACTCGTCTTGTATAGATAGCATTTCCCCAGAAAAATCGATACTGGCTCCGTCTCTTTGGTCTTGCAAATTTTTCACACTAAATTTCTCAAACCATTTTGATAGAATATCGAATCTTACACCATAGATAGGGTATATTACGAGAGATGATGTTGCTTCGTCAATCCAGTGATCCATCTCAATAATTTGCTTACCACCTTTTGTCTTCAACACGAAGGAAGAGTCTCTTTTTCTAAATTTATATTCAGAAAAAAAGTCAAGATTAAGTAAATCTTTTATTATTTTATCAAATATCATAATTTATAATTTTACGATTCAATAATAGTATTTCCTACGGAGTACTATCATTGAAATTCATTTATTTTTTATTTACACGGTTATGTAATACTTCACGTTGTTCTCCAGATGGTCTGGGTAGTTGATACCCGTCAGATGCTGATAGTCGTAATCGTAAGTAATGAACTTTCCTTCCTTGGCAAGGTTGGCAGTCTGCTTTGTAAGCACATTGCCGAGCGCATCATAAGTGAAACTTGTAATGCCGCTTGCAGGATGGTTCACCTCTGTACGGCGGTCACCCATGTCGTAAGTGAATGTGGTAACAGGAAATCCGCCGACATTCCGAAGTTCGGTAATATGGTTTATGACATATCGTTTCATATGCGAATATCCTCAATTTTTTATCGTTTTTATCCTACAAAAATAACGTTTTATTTTGATAATCCATCCAAATCCCTTGAATATCTGCTGTATTCCGTCGTAATTTAGACAAAATAGAAATATAATCTGCAAAAATGGAACTAAGCAATTGATTTCCCAATATGGCAAGATACATATATGCGTTTATGAATATGTTCTTTTTGCCATACTCTTAAAATGACGTTACATGAAAATTACTGTTGGTAACTACTCTTTTACCTTTGCAAAGACTAATCTTAATATTTTGTAAAATCACAGCATAAAATGTTGTTTTTCAGAAATTAGATTTAACTTTGCACTCGAAATCAAAGCGTTCTTTGTATATTGCAAAGTTGTGAAAGAAAAAGAATATAGCTCGTTTCTAAATCGTTAGCAGTCACATTCTTTAAAATACTCAACTCACTGATATTCAATAAATAAAAGAATTTACTGTGACTCCTCATATGAAATGTCAAGTTCTTTTTAATGCCGCAAATATCGGCAATCTCTTTAAGGTACGCATTTAGCTTCTGATTGCTGATTACGGGAAGTATCTTTCCGTCCGGCAACTTGCCCTTGTACTTCTTCAAAATCATCTTGGGAATATCCAGCAGGGGAACATTCACGTCCGTGTTGGTCTTTACCCGCTTGGTGATTATCCAAAGGTTGCCGTCAAAGGACTTTTGGATATTCTCCTGCCGCAAGTTGGCGACATCGCTGTAAGCCAAACCGCAGAAACAGGAAAAGACGAACAAGTCCCTGACGTGTTCCAGCCGTTCGGAAACCATTTTCTTTTTAAGGATGATTTTTATCTCGTCCTCTGTCAGATAACCCCTGTCCACTTTCTCCAGCCGGATTTTGTAGCTGGCGAAAGGGTCGCCCACCAGTATGCCGTTGTTGCGGGCAATGATGATGATACGCTTGAAGAACTGCATGAACTTGGCGGTGGTGTTATAGCCGCACTTGCAAGCGGTACGCAAATACAACTCAAAATCGGTAATGAACATCGGGCTTATCTCCTTTATGGATATGTCCGATACGTTGTACTTGCTTTGGATAAATTCAGCGAGGTGGCGGCGGGTCACTTCATACTTGCGGTAGGTCGCTATCGTCTTGGATATGCCCACAAGCTGCTTCACATCGTCATTGTGCTTTTGGAACAATGAAAGGATTGTTTCGTGGCTCTCGCTATGACCTAAAAACTCGTTTTTCACTTTCTCGGCGGTCACGTAGTTGTCACGCCGCTGCATTTCGTGGTAAATGGTATTCAGGGAAGAACGTATGTCATCCAAAAGGGCGTTTATCCTCCCGGCATCCCTGCCTTTGGCTTTGCCCGCAGCAATGCTCCAGTTGTCGGGCTGGATGCTCTGTTTCGTACTGAACTGGCAAAGTTTGCCGTCTATGGTGATGCGTGCCATAATCATAACCTCGCCGTTTTTCTTTTCAGAACCTTTCTTCAAATAAAAAAGAACCTTGAATGTCGATTTCATAACTCAAAATTTTTAGTTGCAAAATTAGTTTTTACCTCTCGTTTTCGAGTTATGCAGACTATAGACTAATATAGTCATTATCAGGTCATTTATGGACAATTCGTTACCGTTTTTGTCCGGCAGGGAATAGGTAACGATTTAGTAACGAAACTTTGTCTTTTACCGTACTTTTGAAGTCTTGGAAGCAGGACTTTCGGGCAATAAAAAAAGCCACAAATCATTGATTTGTAGCTTTTTGTCCGTTTGCTGACCATTTCTGTCCAGTACGTTCAGCGGAGAGACAGGGATTCGAACCCCGGGTACCTCGCAGTACAACGGTTTTCAAGACCGCCGCAATCGACCACTCTGCCACCTCTCCAAAACTTCTTTATCAGAAGTGCTTTTCGTTAAAAGCGGTGCAAAGGTACGAATATATTTTAAACTTACAAGAGTTTTCACAAAAAAAAATCACGAACATCATTTCCAAAGAATAGCAATATCTAGGTATTTTATGTTGAAAAGCATAAAATAGAGCATATTTATGCTGATTATATGAAAAAACGTTGTAACTTTGTGCGCTCTAAAGAAAAGGATAACTACAACCTCTAATTTTATCATTTATGGAATTAAATAAGATCTTTAAAGACGGTCTTTGGAGCACTGAAATCAATGTCAGAGATTTCGTAAGTCATAACATCACTCCGTATTACGGAGATGCTTCTTTCCTCGAAGGACCTACCGAACGCACAAAAGCTGTATGGAACCGCTGCCTCGAAGCACTGGCAGAAGAAAGAGCCAATAACGGAGTACGCTCACTGGATAATGTCACCGTCTCAACCATCACTTCTCATAAAGCCGGATATATCGACAAAGAAAACGAACTGATCGTCGGTCTGCAGACAGACGAACTTCTGAAACGTGCCATCAAGCCTTTCGGAGGTATCAATGTGGTAAGCAAAGCCTGCCACGAAAACGGCGTGGAAGTGGACGACCGCGTAAAAGATATATTCACTCACTACCGCAAGACGCACAACGACGGAGTATTTGACGTATATACCGAAGAAATCCGTTCGTTCCGTTCTCTGGGATTCCTCACCGGACTTCCTGACAACTATGCCCGCGGACGTATCATCGGCGACTACCGCCGTATGGCTCTCTATGGTATCGACCGATTGATTGAGGCAAAAAAAGAAGATTTGCGTAACCTTACCGGTCCGATGACCGAAGCCCGCATCCGCCTGCGCGAAGAAGTGGCAGAGCAAATCAAGGCATTGAAGGACATGAAGGTAATGGGCGAATACTACGGACTCGACTTGAGCCGTCCTGCCTACACCGCACAAGAAGCAGTACAATGGGTATACATGGCTTACCTTGCTGCCGTAAAAGAACAAGACGGTGCTGCCATGTCACTGGGTAACGTCTCTTCGTTCCTCGACATTTATATGGAATATGAATTGAGCAAAGGAACCATCACAGAATCTTTCGCACAGGAGCTGATCGACCAATTTGTCATCAAACTGCGTATGGTGCGCCACCTGCGTATGCAATCTTACAACGACATCTTTGCCGGCGACCCGACATGGGTAACCGAATCCCTGGGCGGACGCCTCAACGACGGACGCACGAAGGTGACAAAGACTTCTTTCCGCTTCCTGCAAACACTCTACAACCTCGGCCCTTCACCGGAACCGAACCTGACTGTATTGTGGAGCCCGGAACTTCCGGAAGGATTCAAAGAATTCTGCGCAAAAGTTTCTATCGACACTTCTTCCATCCAATATGAAAACGACGACCTGATGCGTGAAGTACGCCAGTCTGACGACTACGGAATCGCATGCTGCGTATCTTATCAGGAAATCGGAAAACAAATCCAATTCTTCGGCGCACGTTGCAACCTGGCAAAAGCCCTGCTGCTTGCCATCAACGGCGGACGTTGCGAAAACACCGGTACGGTAATGGTGAAAAATATCCCCGTACTAACCAGCGACACACTGAACTTCGAAGAAGTAATGAGCAACTACAAGAAGGTATTGACAGAAATCGCCCGTGTTTACAACGAAGCGATGAACATCATCCATTATATGCATGATAAGTATTACTACGAAAAAGCCCAAATGGCTCTTGTAGATACCAACCCACGCATCAACCTTGCTTATGGTGTAGCCGGACTTTCTATCGCCCTCGATTCACTGTCGGCCATCAAATATGCCAAAGTGACCGCACGCCGCAACGACATCGGTCTGACAGAAGGTTTCGATATTCAAGGCGAATTCCCTTGCTTCGGTAATGACAACGACAAGGTAGACCACCTGGGTGTTGACCTGGTCTATTTCTTCAGCGAAGAATTGAAGAAACTTCCGGTTTACAAAAATGCCCGTCCTACTTTATCTTTGCTCACCATCACTTCCAACGTGATGTATGGCAAGAAGACAGGTGCTACTCCCGACGGACGCGCCAAAGGTGTCGCTTTTGCTCCGGGAGCCAACCCTATGCACGGACGTGACAAGAACGGTGCCATCGCCTCTTTGAGTTCCGTAGCGAAATTACGTTACCGCGACTCACAGGACGGTATCAGCAACACTTTCTCCATCGTCCCCAAATCACTGGGAGCTACTGAAGAGGATCGCGTAGAAAATCTGGTGACAATGATGGATGGCTATTTCACCAAAGGCGCTCACCACCTGAACGTGAACGTACTGAACCGTGAAATGCTTTACGATGCCATGGAACATCCGGAAAAATATCCGCAACTCACCATCCGTGTTTCCGGTTATGCCGTAAACTTCGTGAAGTTGAGCCGCGAACATCAATTGGAAGTTATCAGCCGTAGCTTCCACGAACGTATGTAATCAGATCTACTCAATATGACGATAAACGTACATTCATACGAAAGTATGGGAACATTCGACGGGCCGGGCTTACGGCTCGTCGTTTTTCTTCAAGGATGCAATTTCCGCTGCCTATATTGCGCCAACCCCGACACAATAGCCGGAAAAGGAGGCACACCTACCCCACCGGAAGAAATCGTCCGCATGGCTATGAGTCAACGTCCTTTTTTCGGGAAACGCGGAGGAGTCACTTTCTCCGGAGGAGAACCTACGTTTCAGGCCAAAGCACTAGTCCCTTTAGTGCGTGAACTGAAAGAAAAGGGAATACATGTATGCATAGACAGCAACGGCGGTATCTGGAACGAAGAAGTAGAAGAACTTTTCAAACTGACGGATCTTGTATTGCTGGATATTAAAGAGTTCAATCCGGCACGCCATCAAGCACTGACCGGAAGAAGTAACGAGCAAACCATCCGCACGGCAGCATGGCTGGAAGAAAACGAGAAACCTTTCTGGCTGCGTTATGTATTAGTGCCCGGATACAGCGATTTCGAAGAGGATATCCGCCGCTTGGGAGAGGCTCTGGGAAAATATAAGATGGTGCAACGAGTGGAAATCCTGCCTTATCATACATTAGGCGTACATAAGTATGAAGCGATGGAGCAGGAATACAAGCTGAAAGACGTAAAAGAAAATACCCCCAAACAACTTGAAAAAGCCGCGGAGGTATTTAAAGAGTATTTTACTACTGTGGTGGTCAATTAACCACCACAATAATAAATAGGATAAAAATCACCATGTCTCTGTTTTCACCTCAAAACAGGGACACTCTTTGATCCGCTCCCAAGGGTCAACAATTCCATTATAATTAGTATCAGGACTCAAGTCCCGGTGACCGACCACCTTTGCATCCGGATAACGCTGCAACAACTCGCTTACCAGACGATGCATCGCCTCTTTCTGGCGGGAAGTACGCGTATCTGCTGCCTTTCCGTTCTCATCCAGCCCGCCTTCATAGCACACCCCTAAACTAATCGCATTAAAACCGCGTGCATGAGCACCCACCGTATCTTCATCCCTCATCGGTTCTATCTGTCCCGACTTGCGGATATAATAATGATACCCCCAACAAGAAAAGCCCCGAAAGCGATGGGCAGTGTCCACATCCTTCGCCGTGAAGTCGCGATCAGCACGGGTAGCAGAGCAGTGAATCACAATCAGACTAATCTTTCTCATCGTCCTTTTCCCTTTCCGTCGTTTTCACATTACACACTTCCTTATGGGTGGCATTGAAGCGCACCTCTCTCACAATTCTGTTCCGCTTTCTTTTTCCGAAGAAAGGCACAAGGAACATAATTACATCCAAAATCTTAGTTACAATTTCTTTCATTTGATCCAATATTAAAGTTATCATGCTGCCGGATCCGGAGCTTCTCCGCTTCCACCACCGTCTGAACCGCCACCGGAACCTTTGTCATCATCTTCTCCTTCATTGCCGCTACCGCCCGTTTGGGCCACCGCACGCGTCGTTACCTGCTGGTAGCTAAGAATCTTCGTGATGTCCGCCAACGTCTTTCCGGGACGAAAAATAATATGGGCAGCCGTAATCAGCGAACTTGAAAACTCCTTGACCGACACAGCTCCTTCACTGTTCAACCCGATCTGCAAACTACCCAAATCACCCAGCCGGACTATTCTTCCCGCTTTCAACGCACGCTTCGCCTCATAAAGAATACCCGAAATGGCGGCACGCACATCTGTCTCCGTACAGGTAGACCGGCTGGTGATTCCCTCGCACAACTCTTCAAAATCCAACTCTCCCGAAGCCTGTGCCTGCGCGTAATACTTTGCCGACTCATCCTTTTTGGCAGGATTCTTGCGCGGCACTACTGAATAAGTTACTGTCATTGCCATAATAAAATAATTTTAAATTTTCATACATTTCGAACGCGTTCCTTATTTGTTAACGACATAAAGATAACACATTTTTCACCCTCCGGATTCCCCAACGAAGTTTCCTGATATTCTATGAATAATAATGACGTTATTCTTTTAATAAGCCATTAATTTTCAGTAACTTTATAGCATAAACCAAATACCATTCATCATGTATTATCCGGATCAGCCGTTTCATATCCGCACTTATAAAAAGTCGGAACTAGCTCATCTTTACAACCCCAACGTATGCCTTAAAGTAGCCTTACAAATACTACGTCGTTGGATTGTCTACAACCTTCCGCTCCTGCAAGAACTCGAACAAGAAGGCTATCGTGCCCGCAACCGCCTTCTCTCTCCCCGGCAAGTGGCAACGATCATACGCTATTTGGGAGAACCCTAGGAACTTAATCAAAAAAACGAAAAGTTCCATTCTATTATTTTACAAACAAATTTCTTTGCAACCGCAAATTAAAAAGAACAAACCAACATGGAGCATTTTACCATCTTTCAAGACTTTTACCGCGTCATAGCCGAAATGACAGAAGAAGAAATCGTATCGGCCATCAGCAACGGCACATACCGGGAAACAGTGGAGGACGTGCGCCGAATCTTCGCGGAACAAGGCGAGAAAGCAGCCAACGAAAAGAAAATAGAACTACCGGAAATCACCTTTTCAGCCAACTACCGGGGAGGACGTTCAAACGCAACTCTCGTCAAGTATCTGGGATACATCGTGGTAGACATCGACCATCAGACACAGGAAGCATTGGCACGCATCCTCGCACTGGCAAAAAAGTGTGCCCACACCCGCATCGCTTTCATCAGTCCCAAAGGAATGGGACTGAAAATCGTGGTACGTGTATGCCGGACAGACGGGACATTGCCCGAAACAATTCAGGAAATTGAAGATTTCCATCATGCTGCTTATCACAAAATCGCTTCCTTTTATGCCCAGCTCTGCGGAGTTGAGGTCGACACTTCCGGGCAGGATGTTAGCCGCACTTGCCTGTTCTCTTACGATCCGGATATTTATTTCAATCCCGATGCTACAGCTGTCATCGTGGAACAGCCACCGATGTTCTTCAAGTCTCAAAAGAAGAAAAGGGCATCCGGCAAAAAGAAAAAGACGACAGCACCAGACAACAATCCCCTCACCGAACAAGTGGCCCTCAACTACCATTCCTCGCACGCTTCCTTAATGGTGACTCTGAACTATTATCACAATAAATCCGAAAAGTACGTCACCGGCAACCGGAACAACTACCTGCATTGCCTGGCTTGTATGTACAATCGCTACGGCGTCCCCCAGGAAGAGGCGGCAGCTTTTATCAAGAGCCAGTTCACCGATCTTCCCGCGGATGAAATGGACGCACTGATCGGGAGTGCTTACGGACACAACGAGGAATTCGACACCCGCAAGCTGAATAGTACGCAGAAGCGAATATTACAGATTGAGCAACATATCAAAGAAAATTACGATACACGCTACAACGAAGTGCTTCATATCATGGAATATCGCAGAAGGAAAACGGACACGGAGCAACCGGAACCTTTCCATATTCTCGACGAAATGATGGAAAACAGCATTTGGATGGAGATGAACGAACTGGGCTATTCGTGCACCGTCAAGACGATTCAGAATCTGATCTACTCCGACTTCAGCATCACCTACCATCCTATTCGCGAGTATTTAGACTCGCTGCCTGAATGGGACGGAACGGATTATATCGGTATCCTTGCCAACAGCGTGCATACTAGTCACCAGAAATTTTGGGTAGAATGTCTGGAACGTTATCTGGTGGGAATGTGCGCTGCCGCCACACAAGACGATGTGGTGAACCACACTGTTTTGTTGCTTTGCAGCGAAATACAGAACATCGGAAAGACTACGTTTATCAACAACCTGCTGCCGCCCGAATTGCGCGCCTATCTTTCTACCGGTCTTATCAACCCGAGCAACAAGGATGATCTAGCCAAAATAGCGCAGGCAATGCTTATCAATCTGGATGAATTTGAAGGGATGAGCGGACGGGAACTGAATATCTTCAAGGATTTGGTTACCCGCAAAGTAATCAGCATCCGCCTGCCATACGCGCGGCGTTCGCAGAACTTTCCTCACACGGCTTCTTTTGCCGGCACATGCAATTACCAGGAAGTGCTTTACGACACCACAGGTACCCGCCGCTTTCTCTGCTTTCATGTCGACTCGATGGAGTTTATCAAAATAAACTATGCGCAGTTGTATGCACAAATCAAGTATCTGCTCAACAAGCCGGGGTATCAGTATTGGTTCACCCAGTCGGAAAACTCACGGATTGAAGAAAACAACGAGGATTTCATTTTCCACTCACCGGAAGAAGAACTGGTGTTGACACATATCCGCAAACCGGAACGTTTCGAAAAGGTGCATTATCTGACGGTCACTGAAATTGCGGAATTGATTCGCGAACGGACGGGGTATCAATATTCTCACGGAACCAAAGCCCAACTAGGAAAAGTGATGTCCAAACACGGCTTCGAATTTCATAAGGGAAAAAACGGGAGAAGATACACTGTATTCATTATTGATACGGAACAGGTGAAATCAAACAGGCTATATGAATAAGATTTCATCTCCTTCGCACGCAAAAAGGTGAGGGTTGGTGAGGGTACTTTTGCAACTTTTCATTTTTATATTTCTTATTTCTATTCTTCTATTTTCTTCTAAAAAAAATACGAATGTTAGAAATTTACCCTCACCTACCCTCACCTTTTCCTTTTTCTTCCTCAAAAAAACGGTGGGAAATTTGAAAAAGACAGTTATCTTTTTCAAATTTCCCACCATGTTTTTTTAATCGCTTCTTATAAAGACATCGAAAATTCTATCCTACAACCTAACGCATTCATGATACGATAGAAGGTAGAAACCTTAGGTTCTGTCTGACCACTTTCCAGTCTTGAAATATAAGAACGGTCGGAACCGATACGCCGGGCTAACTCTGCTTGAGTAATCTTAGCCTTTTTCCTTGCGTCTTCGATAATTTGCCCGGTGTAGAAAGCATACGCTTTTTCTTCTGCTTCCGCACGAGTAACAGTTCCTTCCTTACCAAAACGCTCATCTATTAATGCGCTGACGTTAAAGAATTCCTCATTTGTTTTTGCTTCCATAATACTCCTTTCTTAATATCTTTGCTTTTTCAATTTCTTTCTTTGGAGGTCAATATACGAATTGTTGTTCAACTATACAACAATCGTCTTTTTATTTTATATTATTTTTCCTCAAATTCTCCGGCACGCTTTTTCTTCTCATAAGACACCAGCGTCTCTACACTAAGCGTTTTCCCATTCTTAGGGCTTATCACATCTACAACGCTTGCTAACGCACGAAAAGTCTGTTCGCAATTTGCTACTCCGTCATACGTCAACCTACCCAGATTGATGGCATCGAGCACAACAGAGACATATTGCTTCGGATTTCCCCGATACTCGATGGTGACAGGCGTGAGATGCGACATCTCTCGAGTCAGTTGACTGACGATTCTTTTTTTTGGTCGAGCAGCTCCATTAATTTTTCACTATGCACATTGATTTGTGCGGTTACTTCACGAAGTTCATTTTTCAATGAACAAAACAATTCATCATTACATGAATTTTCCATAAAACTTTTCATTTAATTGATTATAAAAAAGCCATTCCAGAAAGATAAGCAATCATTACTTACTTCCCGGAATGGTGACTAACATTTTTAAGACCAGTTTTTGTATATTACTGTTTCTTTCAATGGACAAAAGTAGCCAATTTATTCCTATAATATCTTTCCACCTCTTCCCAATGATAATAGGGTACTAGCTCACTTGCAAGCGGAAGTTTCATTTCTTGTTCATTGAGTAAAATTTTCACCAAGATATTATCATTTCCTTTCTTACGGTAAAAAACGAACTGAATATTACAAGCTTTTGGAAAGATACGATAGTTACGCCATATATCTGACAATTTATTTATATCAGTAGTCTGATATGCACAATCACCTAATTCCAATAAACAAGCCAAAGGAAGTAGACAAGTCTCGTGCCCGAAGCGCAGGGTAGCACTATCCTCTTTTTTCACGACGCAAGTATCTACAGTATTCAGTATATTCTCAAGCAGGTTTGCTTCCACATAAGGCATCTTACCTTGAGTGAGCGGAGACGGCCCGTAGTCAATATACCAATTCAGATTGCTGATTAGCCATAAATCATAACACTCTTCTTTGGTAAAAAGAGAATAAAGATCAAGGTCCGTGTCGTGACTTTGCGTAATGGCTGCCAGTTCAAACAAATAACTCATCAACTTGCCAGCATCCACTTTCCACTTTACATAATTATCGTTATTAAAAAGAGACTTCATCAAACGTTCGGGATGGAGATGCTCTTTCCGAAAAGCTGCCTTTACAGCAATCACTTCATCTTCCTGACGCTTCTTTTTGAAGTATTCATTTCCATAATTCATATAATACATATCATAAGAAGTAGCCTCATCCTTGATTCTCAACTCCGGATTCAGAGATTGCAATTGCAAGCACTCAGCCGTCATAGAGAGTATACAGCGGATAACGGTTGTAGAACGTGCATCCACCTCTGCCGCTCCCTGAAACACTTCAGGAAAGTTATTGTACATTCTTCGGGCAATTCCCCTGTGTTGACGGGCACCTAATGGAGTCAAATCACCATATCTATTTTCTGCTCCGCGCGCAAGGCTGTCTACAAGCCAGAGGGCCTTCTTGCCTAAATCTGTAAGTACTCCGTCTTTCTCTGCTTCGCAAAGAATTGCCAACGGCTTCGTATAATCATCAGGATTCACTCTATAACGGGAACCGTGACGAGCATAATGGCTTAGGTAGAACGGTTTATACCCCTTGGGTGGGGCAGTCATTGTGAAATGGGGATCAGGATAGGCATAATGGTTGGCTGCCGAGCGATGTATGTCTTCAAATATTTCATCTCTTGCTGTCTGTGCACTTATACTAAGCACAAGACAACAAAGGATTGTCAATAAAATAAAACGTTTCATACTTTCTTTTTTTAATAAGTTTAAGATACCACAGAATTATTCACTAGAGTAAGGACCAAACCTGTTCGATATAACCAAGTCTGTTTTCCGGGCATCCAGCACATATACTTCATATTCCCCGTCCGGATATACCCTTATCACAATGTGCCCCTGTTTCGCTTTCAAGCTACGGGCAAACCAAGGACCAATAGCTACCCCCGTTTCATCATCATAATAAGTCATAAAAACATCCCTAGGTTGCGTTCCGATATTCTTTGATAACAACCGTTGCCCCACTTCCGCTCCCGGATGATCCGTACTCCATGATTGAGCCACTACTACTTTAGGATCGAGCACTTCGAGAAAGTTCTGGTTAGTGGCATCCCGATTGCTATGATGATTGAGCGATACTGCCGACACCTTTCCTATTATGGGTGCCATAGGAGTTTCTATATCATACCATTCCGCATGGTCTTGGTCTACCAAACCGGAATTATCCCCTCCCGCATAATACTTGAATGCGCCATATTTCACCACAATAGCCGTCGACATTTGGTTTTCACTATACTTGTCATTTTTTGCCATCAATTCTTCCTTGGTAAACAGAATAGTCGTTTTTTTACCTTCCCCTGTCCACAACCGATTATTCGATTTTATATTCCTGACTTCAACCCCCGGATAAACTTTCGGTTCTTTCTTTAATACAAATTGCGTATTAGAGCCTATGTCGAACTTTTCAACTTTCAATCCGTTGTGTTTTTCCTGATAGTTGAGGAACTCCAATAGGTTCAAGAAAGTAGGCAAATCTACTCCATCATTCTTTGATCGTAAATCCACGGGGAATTGGTAGTCAGGATAATCCCTATCAACATACATTTTGATAGGAATCACATCTCCGACTTCCGTCAGCCCCGTAATACGATATCCGTTTTTGGAAGTTCCAGTGGCCTTCTGAACATCACCATAATGATCGGAATGAAAATGGGTCAGAAGAAAATAGTCAATCACTACATCCTTTCCCAATAGATTTGTCACATAATTAATGATAGACGAACCGGGCGTATAACTACTATCCGGAAATATCGGAGCTGCATGCATTGGTGCATACTTAGCGGCATATTCGTTGCCATCAAAATCACCGGCATCAATCATCATGGTCGTTCCGTCAGGAAAAATCAGAAAAGCACAATTCCCCCGCCCGGTATTGATATGATGAATATCAAGGCATCCTTTCTCCCATTTAGGGAAAGGCGATATTGCCATTTGAGCCTTGATTATACAACTAAAAACGAGTAAAAATATGAGATTAACAATTCTTTTTATATTCATCATTTTATCAATCTGTTTATGAATTATTACTATGTTTTATTCTCCGATATCTATTTTACTCCATAGAAACGGGTGATCTGAAAGACTAACGTCTGTTTTATAAACGCTATATGCAATTTCTGCTTTCATCCCTGAACTCTTATTGATTAACATATTATCAATCTGCCCATATTTGTATTTATCAATATATTGTTCAGCATCTTCCACATCATCCCATACACTCTTAAAGCCTGAATAAAAGATGTATTGCATGGCATTAGTTTCCGGCAAATCATTGAAGTCGCCCATGACTATGATTCTTTTACTAGTATCTTTCATCAAAACAACATCTACTAAATTCTTCATGACAGAACCTTCAACTACTCCTGCGCTACCCGGAATATGCAGACTATAAAAGGTTAGTTCCTTATTTTTAATCTTGGTTTCAATCCGAATAGTCGATGAATGTGTCCAACCTTTTCCCTCCAAAGCAAATTCTTTTGACTGCAATATAGGAGTTTTACTCAATATTACTTTGTATTTTCCAGCATATTTTCCAGTTTTATCCTTTCCCCATTCAATCCAATGATTTCCGGAGGATATATCACCGATATAAAAATATTCCATTCCCAAAGCTTTACCTATTATTGAATAAAACTCTTCAACTTCGGAATTCTTATCAATCAAAATGGGACATTCTTCCAATGAAAGAATATCTAAATAAAAAGACTTTAGACTCAATGCTATTTCTTCCGCTGTCGCCGTTTGCCCTACACCCACGTTAAAAGTTCCGACACGAATAGAAGTATCTATTATAGGGGGGATTTTTTCCTTATCATTCTCCGGAGTATCACTACTGCATGAGAATATAAAAGGCAATATTATAAGCAAAATATTCAGATATTTCATAGCTATTAATTATTTAGAATCAGACCCTCCATCATTTAAGATATCATCTACTGATGGATTGTAAGCATTACCTTCACAATGATAACTTACTGTAGGCAGACTGGTTAATATTGGTTTTAATGCGGAAAGGTCAGTTAATTTTTCATTACCTTTGTCCGATTTATTTCCACTTCTTATCCCTATATTAATTAGTTTCACTGCCGTAAGCCCTTCTAATCCATTCAAGTTTGTAAGGCTGGGATTTCCCATAATATAAAGATTCGTCTTTATTTCACTTAAATTTTTCAGACCGGTTATTGAAGTCAACATTGGATTATTTCTCAACCAAAAATTACCGCCAATCTTCTTTAGATTTTTTAGAAAATCAAGATTTTCCAGAAGACTATTACCATCTACCTCAAGGTTTGTACCCACCTCGGTAATGTTTGCAAGCATAGATACATCTGTAATATCACTGCCTGATGTCCCATTTCCAATTCGCAATTTACCGGTCACAGAAGTGTATTTCAACTGTAGACCATCGATTGCCGCTTGATTAGGCAAAAGCAAATCGCCTATATAAATATGCTCTATCACTCCTTCTTTCTGTGGAATCGTTACATGAACCGTATTTGCAAGAGAACGTACATTTGCATTATTCACCCAATACAAATCAATCTCGTAGTCCGTGCCCGGTTTCAACTTTTCAATTGAATATTTAGTTATAGCAGGATCAACGATATCAATCAGTCCGTCTCCGGGATTATATACAATGACATACTTCTTCACTTCTCCGTTTGGTACATCCCATGATAAAGAAATACTTTCTTCAAATACCTCAGTTGTCAACCCTATTATCGGATCTGGTTGATTTATCCCGTCTTTATCATCTCCACATGAGGCTAACAATAAGGACATCGATAAAATAATGATGAAGTTTAAAATATCTTTCATGACTCTATTTTTATTTTTTATATTAATATTCCGGATTTTGTTTAATAACGACAGGATTTGCATTAATCTCGCGTTGCGGTATAGGATATACTAATTGATAATCTTTCACCGTGAACTTACTGCTCTCCTGGCTGCTATTATTCATTGTTTCGACAGCAGTACCTGTACGAATCAAATCGAACCACCTATGGTTTTCAAAAGCGAGTTCCAATCTTCTTTCATCCGCAATGGCTTTTCTGAAACTTGTTTGATCCGGCAAATCGTCTGAATCATAAGTAGATACTCCTGCGCGCGAACGTATACTGTTCAGAAGCGTAAAGGCCTCACCTGAATCGTCACCCGTATATCCTATTTCATTTAAAGCTTCTGCCAGCATAAGAACTACATCCGCATATCTTAAAACTATCACATTTATATCAGAATCCTGATCCTTAACGGTAGGACCTACATATTTTTTTGCATATAATTTATTGTTGCTGACTCCGATTGTTACATTCTTGCGCTTGTCATCTGAAGAATATAAATCGTACAATTCTTGTGTCGGTATATTCTGGTTGTATACAGCTCCCACAATACCCAATGTCGGACCTTCGCCTGTAGGTGCAAACAGATTAGCCAAAGCACTTCCCTCGTTTTCTAAGTTTGAGGTAAAGTTAACTTCAAAAATGGATTCTTCATTGTATTCATTATCCGGACCGAATATTTGTGAATAATTTTTCACCAAAGCATATCCTTTTACGTTGTGCAGTGCTTCCACAGCTTCCTGATACTGCTTCAATGTAAGATATACTTTTCCCAAAAGCGTATATGCCGCCCCTATAGTAGCCCTTCCTTTCTCTTCCTGAATAGCAGGCAATCTTTTGATCGCTTCTTTCAAATCGATAATTACCTGTTCATATACTTTAGACTTATTTTCACGACCGACACTTAATAAATCTGCGGGGTCTTTAGTTTCGGTAAGAATCAACGGAACATCACCAAACAGTCTGACAAGATTAAAATAATTAAGTGCTCTTAAAAAGTAGGTTTCTCCTATAGTAATTGTTTTTAGGGGTTCATCCATAGCTATATTGTCTATCCGCTCAAGTAAAATATTACAAGATTGAATTGCTTTATAACAGTCAGTCCATGAAGCTTCTATGATGCTATTGTCTGTTGCTACCTGAAGTATCTCAAATTGATAATACACACCTCCACGCACTGTGGCTGACGTTTCTTTCGAATTATCAGAAGGAACTTCCATCAGGAAATGGAAATTTTGTCCATATTGGCCGTTTGATTGCAGAAAAGCATAAACCGAATTTAATAGCTGTGTGAAATCTTCGGGCTTAGTATAACTATTTTCTTTAGTCGAACTGGAAATAGGATATAAATCCAACATATTCGTACAAGAAGTTATAGTAAAAATACCACTAATGAGAATAAATAATATTTTTTTCATAATGCAATTTTTAAGGTTGTTAAAAACTAATGGAAGCACCTACGACAAAATTCTTCTCTGCAGGATATTGTCCTAAGGTCACACCAGCGTTAAGTGGATTTGACGAGCCTTCACTTTCGGGATTCAGCCCCATGTATTTGGAAACAAGAAGCGGGTTTTTAACCGAGACGTAGACTCTTACATTAGTCAAAAAGGTTCGCGTTAACCACTTCTTATCCAATGTATATCCCAAGGAAATATCCCTTATTCTAAAGAAACTTCCGTCTTGCATCATTAAGTCAGACTCTCTGCTTAAAGTATTCGAGTTTGACCCGGCTTTTGCGTATTTTCCGGGCTTATCAGGACTTATCCATCTGTTGTTATAATATTCCTTGGACATAACAGACCAAATTTCACTACTTAAAATGGTAGTAGGAAGGTCTCTGTTTATAACATCAACACCGTAAACTCCCTGTATCGTTATACCTAAATCAAAATTCTTATAAAACAATTGAATGTTTCCACCATAAGTAAATTCGGGGTGAGGATTACCGATGATTTCCCGATCTTTTTCCGTTATGGTATTATCGCTGTCATCAATGTTTTTGAAAATATAGTCACCCACTTTTTGTGAGTCCCGATAATTAGGTAAAGATTTCAGTTGCTCTTCGTTTTCAAATATACCGATGATCCGATAACCATACAATGCTCCGATGGGATGACCTACTTTTGTGATATTTCGTGCCGTAATTATTTCATTTTGATTTGCCCCCAATGACAATACTGTATTCTTATTGGTCGAGAAATTGGCAGAGATCTGATAATTAAAATCTTTGATATGGTTCTTGAATGAAGCTGCAAATTCAAAACCTTTATTCCGAACACTACCTACATTCTGTAAAGAGGTAGAATAACCGGAATATGCAGGTACCGGCACTTCAAGTAGCATATCGCTTGTTTTCGATACATAATATTCAAAGTTTAAATTCAGCGCATTCCTAAATAAGCCAACATCAAGTCCGACATTAACAGTATTATTTTTTTCCCAGGATAAGTTGGCATTGGGAGATGTGTTTGGTCTCATTCCGGCTACCAGATTGCCATTGAAGTTATATTTAGCGCTACTCATCAGAGACAAACTGGAGTAATTACCAATCTCATCATTTCCTGAAATACCCCAACTTATACGTGGTTTTAATTCACTAATAATATCATTTTTCGGAAAAAAGTTCTCTTCTGATATTCTCCATGCGGCAGAAAGTGATGGAAATAGTCCAAATCTGTTATTGCGTCCAAATCTCGATGAGCCATCCATACGTAAAGCTGCCGTAAAAAAGTATTTCTTCTTATAGTCATACTTCAGTCTTCCAAAATATGAGAGTAACGCCCATTGATAACGGGTTGCAGAAGCGGTGTTTATAGTAAGAGCCGCATTCAATGTGGGGATATCATCATTAGGAAAGTTTTCCGCATCAATAGAGTTATTATTTGTCGTTTCTTTTTGGAATGACATACCACCCAGTATTTCAAAATCATGTTTTCCCCAACTCTTGTTGAAGGTTATTGTATTTTCAGACATCCAGTTGAAGGTTTCATAGGTAGAAGACGCAGCTTTTGCTACAGTCGGAGCGGCTTGCCTATAAGCCCCAATCGTAGATGGTCTATAATACTCGGCTCTGTTGGATATAAAATATCCTCCAACATAAGTTTTGAACGTAAGACCTTTAAGTGGCGTATAAGACAAGTATGCACCACCTAGAATCTTAAAGTTTTCAACTTGATTGGTCGTTAAGTTGGCAGTTGCAACATTGTTCTCCACTTCTGCCATACCTCCATAATTTTGAACCGCATGGATCTGTTTGCTTATTGCATAAGATCCATCGGGTTCATATACCGGGAAGAATGGATAGGAATTGTAAATCCCCATCGATAAAGGAGACTCTTCCCAGCCTTCCGTTATCTTATCTTGCATAGAATAATTGGGATTTAAATTAATTCCAAATTCAAATTTGTTTGATAGTTTTGATGTCAAATTTACTCTGCCCGAAATTCTTTCGTAGTCAGAACCGATTACTATTCCTTTTTGTTTGTAGTAACTGCCTGAAACAAAATAAACGGTTTGTTCATTTGCGCCTGAAACCGATAACTCATAATAATTTGTAGGTGCATCTCTAAATATATGATCTTGCCAATTGGTATTTACCAATCCCTGTTGATGCTCTAAATATGGCTTTATAAAATTGGGAATTTCTTGATTCTTATATTGAAAAGCTTCAGCCATCAATTCGGCCTGCTGATATGCATCTACAAGATCATATTTTTTCTCAACTTGTTGAACACCATAATATGTGTTAAATGTGTATTGTGCCTTACCAGCTTTCCCCTTCTTTGTAGTAATAAGAATTACACCATTTGCAGCTCTGGAACCATAAATTGCTGCAGAAGCTACATCTTTCAGAACGTTAATGCTCTCTATATCATTAGGATTGATTGAATTCAGTCCCACATCATCCGTCACCGGTAAACCATCTACAACAACCAAAGGTGAACTTCCGGAACTAATGGTTCCAGTACCTCTGATAGAAATCTGTGGATTGCCACCCGGTGCTCCACTTGCTTGTTTGACATAAATTCCTGGCATTCTTCCCGCAATAGCCTGTCCGGGATCACTATAAGATATGCTTTCAAAATCTTTAGACTTAACTTGGCTGACAGCGGTTGATAAATCAGATTTCCTTTCCGTTCCATAACCAATTACAACCACCTCATCCAACAATTCAGAATCTTCTTTTAATACAACTCTTGCCAACTGCTTGTCCTTCGCCGAAAATGTCAATGCGCCATAGCCAACAAATGAAATAGCAACCTTTGAATCTTCCTGAACATCAGTTAGAGAATACTTCCCTTCCAAATTGGTTATAGTACCTAACGCCGTTCCAACCACCGTAACACTCGCACCGATAACAGGTTCACCTTTCTCATCTACTACCGTTCCGGAAACATTTATATTCCGCTTCTTCTCTTGTTCTTTACGAATCAAAACGATGATATTTTCTTGTTCCTGTTTGTAAGTGAGTTCCATTTTGCCTAGAAGTTGCTTCATGACCTGCTGAATCGTTGTATTCTGTACATTCAACGATACTTTCTGATTTAATTCAGGAAGATTCTCATTGTAGAAGAATTTGTAATTACTTACTTGCTCGATTTTCTTTAAAGAGGCTCTTAAAGAGATGTCTTTTACATTCACCGTTATTTGAGAATAAGCGGTAAAAGAGACGCTTAAAAACAATAGCAGACAAAGAGCCCGCAGTGTTTTCCAGTTCTTACTTCTCCCTGCATTTGTTCGAGGGAATTTCTCAAAGGTTGTTCTGTTTTTCATATATCAAAACTTTTAAGTTGTTTGATAGGTATACAGACTGTCATACTCGCTCGTCCAATCGTCTATCAGACTTTAACTCTCGTTAACTTATTCAATTCAGAGAACAAAAAAACCATTCCAAAGAAGCGGGCTCCGGAATGGCTCTATTCTAGATTTTACTCAATAAGTAATTATACTACTTTGTATTCACCAATATTACGTTCTTCAGCATTAAAGGAGACACCGACTTTAACCAGCTCACGCCCGTCTGTTTGATAAGGTAACAGATATCCTTTTTCATCTATTTGTTTCAGAGCTTCGTCTACTGTTCCTTCCAGCTTAAACTCAAAAACATAAATACGGTCTTTTGTTTCCACCACGGCATCGGCACGCCCTTTTGCACTGCGGACTTCCGCATCTACATATTGTCCCATCAACTTAAAGACAAGATAGAAAATAACCTGATAATGACGTTCAGTCTTTGTATTCAATTCGTAGGGAATGTCGGCAAAGAATGATTTCATACGTTCCATAAAAGAATGAACGTCGCCCGACTGAAGTTCACGGACAAACTTAACGGCGTTAAAGTCCGTTTCATCAGAAGAGATGGGGGTATAATAGGGTATCAGGAATTTAAGGAAACCATATTTCACCTCGTCATTCGGGAAGCCTAATGTATATAGGTTCAATGATTTATCGAAATTT
>ULXV01046893.1_pt1 | contig 22024 bp, 16 predicted proteins | sample 1961601 | NCBI WGS metagenome assembly ULXV01 (sample SAMEA4835847, study PRJEB28245) | human gut metagenome | biome: gut microbiome; material: fecal sample | place: Denmark | collected 2008 | reverse complement strand
ATCGCGAATTCAGTATTCCTGATGAGGTGGCACCTACGGAAACTGAGCGTAAAACCTTATAATTTGATAGTTATATATATACAGTAATTGAACATTTTGTCATTTAGGTACAAATTATACAAGTTATTAGCCTGTTTTGTTGTATAAAATAGCTATGTCTTTTGTCTAATTTGTGCCTAAGTTGTGTCTAAATGACACAGAAAACTATAACTTCCCTCCATTGTCCAAGTTTTTATGAAAGAAACTTGGGTATTTTAAAATGTTCGCATATCGAAAGAAGTGAGGATATTGAATAATTTTGTTGTGAAATTCGTAACCTCGTTATTTACTACCTGCATAATTAGCCCTTTTTTTCTGAGTTGATTCTCTGTAACAGAAATGAATACAATTTTGTATCTCCTTTAATATTCCGAAATTTGCAATATGAGATTTGGACAAAAATATTGTCCTGAGAGAAAAGCAAAAAGAGAAGTAAGAGATATACGAGAAGTAGAAGAAAGTACATTGGAGAATTAATGAGAGAAATAACAAAACTTACAACCAGTTTTTTATATTTGATTTTTTTATTACCTGTGGTGGGATGTGTGCAGGAGTTGAATGTGACCGGCCTTCTCATCCAATTAACGCCGGAGGTGACAACTTGTGCGGATATCTATGCCAGGTTGTTGATTAAATCGTTGAGCAATCCTTTGCTTGGCTCTCTGCCTTATAGTGACACTCAAGAAACTATCCCCATGAATTATATTATGTATGAGTCCGGTATTCAGAACAACACCTGTCTGAACATCAACGGACTTGGTCTGGTGATAACACCATCGGTAACAGTTGGGAGCTCTGACTGGTTGATGTGGTATGAAGGAGGACAAAGAAAACAGGTGGTAGGATGATATGTATATAACATTAAAAACAGGAAATTTGGAAAAAGAAGTTCATATTAGACAAAGGGAAGCTGTTCCTGCTACGGGAAGTACACTTCAGCTCATGCCTACTGGAAATTCAAATTCGGAGGTGTATGAAATCGATTATTTCTGCCTTACGGGCGAAGTGGATGAAAGTGCTAAAAATTGGATTCGTCTGTATTCTTCCGTAATGCCGGAGGGACATACAGGAGAAGAACGCATTATCGTTGAAGACGGTAAGATATATATTAAGGTATTGCCTAATGTAGAGGCGGATTCCAGAAACGGAATCGTACATCTCACAACAATGGTGTCTTCCGTTAAAACGGGCATCAGTAATGTGCAACGCATAAAAATAGATGTTACTCAATTGGGGCAATAAATAACAGTAAATGTGATATAAATGAAGAAAGTTGCTATACTCATATTATTCATGCTCGGATGTGCTATTTCCGAGGGTTATGCCCAGAAGGTTGCGTTGAAAAGCAATCTGCTGTATGACGCTACCACTACCATGAATTTGGGGTTGGAGATCGGACTGGTGCGTAAATGGACGCTGGACATTCCGGTCAATTATAATCCGTGGAAACTTTCCGACGGCAAACGCCTCCGTCATTGGGGGATACAACCCGAAGTTCGTTACTGGTTTTGTGAGAGTTTTCGCCGTATGTTTATCGGAATGCACGGACATTATGCCGATTTCAATGTAGGAGGGTGGCCCGACTGGTCTTTTATCAGTGACAATATGCAGCATACGCGTTATCAGGGATATCTTTATGGCGGTGGCTTTTCCGTAGGATATTCGTGGATTCTGAAAAAACGCTGGAGTATAGAAACGTCTGTCGGAGTGGGATATGCGCACATTGTATATGACAAGTATCCTTGCGCTACCTGTGGTACGAGATTGAAGGAAAGCAGCAAAAATTATTTCGGACCTACCAAAGCAAGTGTGTCACTTATTTATGTAATTAAATAATAAGGAGTATGATAATAAGAAATATAGGTTTCCTTGTGTGTATGTTGGTGGTTTGCAGCCTGAATATAAACACAGCTATGGCTCAATCCCGCTCTTACGAAGGTGGCATTACCGTGAATCCGGTGCGGTTGGAACAGAAAGGTGATTTTATTCATGTCGATATAGATTTTGTTTTGAATAATGTGAAAGTGAAATCTGCCCGGGGAATGGATTTAATTCCGCGGCTGGTGACTTCCGGACGCACTCTGAATCTTCCGAAAGTTTCTATTAAAGGTCGTGACGAGTATTTGGCGTATGAGCGTGGGCTTGCGTTGATGAGCGCCAAGGAGAAGAGAAGCTACGAGAAGCCGTATATAGTGGAAAAAGCCGGAAAACTAAGAAATGATACGATTCGGTATCAATATCTGGTTCCGTTCGAATCATGGATGAAGGATGCGCGTCTGGACGTGCAGCGTGACGAATGTGGTTGCGGTGAAACGGCATTAATGAACATCGAGGAATTTGGCAAAGTGACGTTGGAACGTGTATGGACGCCTTACGTAGTGGCTCCTCAGTTTGCCTATCTGCAACCGAAAGCGGAAGAAATCAAACAACGGGATGTTCAAGCGGAATGTTTTCTGGATTTCGAGGTGAATAAAGTCAATATTCGTCCCGAATACATGAATAACCCTCAGGAGCTGGCTAAAATCCGGAAGATGATCGATGAGCTGAAGTCCGATCCGAATGTGAAAGTGAACCGTCTGGATATTATCGGTTATGCGTCTCCGGAAGGAACATTGGCAGCGAACAAACGTCTGTCTGAAGGACGTGCCATGGCGCTCCGGGATTATCTGGCATACAGATACGATTTTCCGAGAAACCAATACTACATTGTCTTTGGAGGTGAAAACTGGGACGGACTGGAGAAGGCGCTTGAAACAATCGAATTGGAATATAAAGACGAAGTGCTGGATATTATCAGGAACATACCTATTGAAAAAGGAAGAGAAACAAAACTGATGCAACTTCACGGAGGGACGCCTTACGGATACTTGTTGAAGTATATTTTCCCAAGTTTGCGTGTGGCTATCTGCAAAGTGAATTACGAAGTGAGGGATTTTAGTGTGGAGGAAGCAAAAGAGATTATCAAGACGCGTCCGCAGAATTTGAGCTTGAATGAAATGTTTCTGGTAGCTAATACCTATCCGACAGGCTCGCAAGAATTTATTGATGTGTTCGAAACGGCTGTCCGGATGTATCCGCAGAGTGAGATTGCAAATATAAATGCTGCTACTGCCGCTTTATCACGCAATGAATTGGTTTCGGCTGAACGTTATCTGGGCATGGTGAATTCGAATAAGAATTTGCCGGAATATAATAATGCTATGGGAATATTAATGTTAATGAAGGGAGATTATGAATCATCGAAGAAGTATTTGAAGTTTGCAGAGCAGTCAGGTCTGGATGCAGCTAGGGGCAATCTGGAAGAATTAGTCAGGAAGAAGGCTAATGCTGCTAAAATGAAAAAGAATGGTAAGTAAAACTTACTGATTAAGTGGGAAATTATATAAGTATTAATTCTAATATTTTTTTGTATTATGCTAAAGATTAAATCAATTTTAGTTTCATTGCTGGCTGTTGCGGCACTGGCAAGTTGTTCAAATGAGAATCTGGAGGAAAATCCGGAGGTTGAAGGGGGAGCAGGTTATGATGTAGCTTACGTATCAATTAGTCTGACTAATCCCAAAATGCCTGGTTCACGTGCTTCTGGTGAACAGACGGCTTTAGAGGAGGAAAGTGCGATTAATGAGCTCTATTTGATTACGTTCAATGCGAGTAAGGTGGTGACTAAGGATGAAAAGGCAACTAAGTATGCCACGGTATTGGGATCAAGTTCTTTCGGAACAAATAGTGGAGTTACGACTCCGAATACTCCGGTTAAAGTGGATCCGAATACAAAGTATTTGCTTGTTATTGCCAATCCAGGTTACCAATTAAAGGATCGCTTGGATAATCTTTCAGCGGGTGCAACCTATGCTACCATCAATGGAATGATTACAGTTCCTGAAAACAATACTAAGCCCAACAATGCTTATCTGGTAGAGGAGGTTGTACACTCCAATGGTTGTGCAATGATTAATGTCGGATTCTACGATGATTCCGATTCAGATCCATCCAATCATGCATGGGAGGATGAATGTCTGCTTGATGTATCGGACAAGATTGTTTTGGTCAGCGACTATAAATCGGAAGCGCAAGCTCAGAATGCGGCGAAAAGTAATCCGGCCACTCTTGAGATAGAACGCCTTGCTGCAAAATTGGAGGTTATGATTGGCAGTCCATTAGCAGTTGGACCTTTTGAAGATGGAACAAATGCAAGTCTAGGACAGTTTGATTTTGGAAATTGGACTATAGATTACTACAACTCCCTGTTCTTTCCTTTTGCAAAGGAGACTACCACAGCATCGTCTCATACTACCGGATTTTACAAAAGTAACTTCTATACAGTCGACCCGAACTTTACGACTGCGGGTGGAACCGAATATCTTACAGGCATTATTAAGAATACACTCGATGCTGCAACTCGCGAACCTAAGGTGGAATGGGTTGCTGAAAGTGCGACTGCAGGTGATAATTACAAATACTGTATCGAGAATACGATGGTCGCAGGATATCAGAAGTTCGGTGCGGCTACGCGTCTGGTACTTAAGGGACAGTATGCACCTTGGAAGTCTGGTGAATTTACTTTAGGAAATGACTGGTATCGTCTTCCTAACGGAACTAACTCTGTAAACTTCAAGAGTTTTGCCGACTTGCTGGCTGCTTATACGCCTGCCAAAGCTAAAGAAACAGCCTCAGACCCTATGACCGCCCAGGAGAAACTTTTAGTTTCGGCATGCGAACTGTTCTATACTCAGATAAAATCTGAACTTACCACCAATGATCCGGGTGATTTTGCATCTCTTACGCAGGCTATTCTTGACGACAACAACATTCAGAATGGTGGTGAACTGTGTAAAAAAGAAGGTTGCATTTATTGGTATCCAAAGAGTCTCAACTATTACTACTATGAGATTCGTCATGACAATGCAGCCAACTCTTACATGGAGTATGGGAAATACGGTGTAGTACGTAATAACTATTATACGCTTACGCTGACAAAGGTGAATGGTAACGGTACACCGTGGTATCCTGGTGGTGGTCCCGAAGATCCGGATGAAGAAGAAGATATCGATAAGAAAGGTGCCTATCTCCATTTTGAGATTAAAGTTGCTCCGTGGATATACTGGACTACAAATTTCGAAATCTAAATAAATTCTTTACTTTCAAAGAAAACAGGGCAGTGCGGACTGCCTGCCCTGTACTTTTAAAATAGATATTCCGTACGGAACAGACCGCCGAAAAAAGTAAAAACAAGCCGGTGACAGGCTTCCCAAAAACAGCACTGAAATATACCGGCGCATCCGAGATGCAATGAAATGCAAAGCGCGCCCCAAAAAGAGGAAATAACCGGAGGTCACAAAATAGAGGTCTCTGACAATATAAAATGGCAAACCGATAGGGTTGCCCCCTAAAAGAAAAGATATGTTCGGAAAAACTAAATCGCTGTTCCTTATCGTTGCTTCGATGCTATGTATGGCTTCGTGCGACAGTATAAGCGAAGACCTGCCACGGTGCGAGCTTTGGTTGGAATTTGTATTCGACTACAATATGGAATATGCGGATGCATTTAATCCGCAGGTTAAATCGGTGGATGTACTTGTGTTCGATAGCGATGATAAATTGCTTTTCACCAAAAGTGCCAAGGTTGCTGCGTTGGTTGGTGGAAACCGGATGTCGTTGACCGACGAGCTCGATTTCGGAAGTTATAAAGTACTGACCGTCGGAAGTCTGTCTGACAGATTCCGGCTTTCGGACAATGCAGGTAATAAACTGGTGCCAGGAACAACCACCCTCCAACAAGTCATTGTATCCCTGAAGCGGGAGATGGGTGTTGTTAATTTCGAATTTCAGCATCTTTACTTCGGAGAAGTTGTGGAAGTGGACCACCTGCCATCCAATACCAACCATAAAATTTATCCGGTGAACCTGATACGTGACACCAATCGGTTTAATCTCGCGTTAATGGGATATGAGGAAAATAAAGTGGATGGCACACAATATACATTTGAAATTCAGGCACCGGAAAATGCGGTTTATTCCTGGGAAAACGAACCCACAGGACAAGGGCCGGTTACTTATGTGCCTTACTATACAGGTCCGGGTGAAATATCCGATGTGGTTATGTCTGCACGCCTGAATACGATGCGTTTGCTCAACAGGAGCGGATGGGATTATAAATTTATTATAAGGGATGCGAATACCGAAGCCGAAGTCTGGAGCTACAATCTGATGACACTATTGAGCATTGCCCGGCCGGTTTCCCGTTACGACGGAACGGAACTTCCCTTTCAGGAGTATCTTGACAGGCAGAGTGAATGGAACCTGATATTTACAGTTGTTGAAAAACCCGGAGGAGGATTCCTTCAAATTGGTATTGTCGTGGGGACCTGGATTCATTGGCTCCACGGGATGGAAGTTTAAGAATGAGAAAAAAGCTATTACATATCATTTATCTGGCATCCACCATCCTTTTGTTCTCATGTAGTAGAGAAGCTGATGTGGCTTATGAGTTGCCTGCCCATACTACCAGGGCGCAACTTAGCATCGACTTGGTGAACAATGGGGATGTGGAACAACAGGAGAAGATAAACTCCATGCGGTTTATCGTATTCGGCAGTACGCCCGGTGGCGTGAGGCTGGATGTGAATGAACACATCCTGTTGAGCACTCCGGAGACAGCTACTGATATAGATGCGCAACTTCTCGAAGTGACTTCCAGCAATGATATTCTGGTCGTAGTTATTGCCAACGAACCGCAGAGTCTCACAAGCCAACTTGACGGTATAGCTAATCTTTTGACATTACAAGAGATGATTTACGACATCTCCAGCATACTGAATAATGACGGGCAGATTATTTCGGCGACCGGAATGCCTATGACAGGAGTGATCCGGGATATATCCATAGCACCCGATGAAACCAAAACAGTGCAAATGGTGATCGAACGTGCCGTAGCCCGGGTAGATGTCTTTATCGAAGCTATAGACGGCGGGGCAGTGACCGGATATACTGCCGGAAGCACCAGTGTCACCTTGCATAATTTTTCCCATGATAGCTATTTCGTGATAGGAAATGTGGGCAACGGCACGCGTGATAACGCCGACTCTTCAAAAAACTACGGAAAGGTGAAGGAAGACGTGTCGGAAAGCAATTTATTAACGCATAGCTGGACGGCTGCGACTACAGAAACTTGGGCATATTCATCGGCTCCCGGAGCTGAAAACCGGAAGTTGCTTTGCTCGTTCTACACAGCCGAACGCCTATTCAAGTCGGATTATTCCGACCGACTGTCTATCAGTATGACTAATGTTCCGAAAGGGCCTTCGGACGTCACCGGAATAACCGGGAAAGTAATTGAAAGCGTAACAAAGGTTGACGGCACAGGTAGTCCGACAGCGCAACCTTTTACGGAGATCCGTCGGAACAACGTGTATCAGGTAACGGCACGCGTAGGAAAAATAGGTATTCAGATACTGACGATAAGCGTAGAAGATTGGGGTGAAAGACAAGACATTGATTTGGATATGGACTTGTAATATCTTTCGCTGATTGTTTTTAATTTCGGAAAAGAAGTAAGATGATAAAGACTATAAATAATATTAGGATGATTATGGCAATGGCTGTCCTTTCGGCTGTCCTCTTTTCGTGTGTCAGAGAAGAGATGACGTGTGATAAGGAATTAATTGTTGTGCAACGTATTGGAGAAGGCGGCTATGTCTACACTCGTGGTACGGTAATCTCTTCGAATACCGATCTGAAAGAAGAGACTTTCGGTCTTTACGGTTCACTGACTCCCAATGCTTCTGTTCCCCAACCATACTTCAATGCAAGTGCTACGGTTAACGCCGACCTGACAGCCACCATCTCGCCGTTGCAATATTGGCCCGGATTGTTGAATGCGAGCATGAAGTTCTTCTCCTGGTATCCGTACAGTGATGCGAATGCGCCTACTGCGAGTTTCACTGATCCCGGAGAAATGGTGCTGAATTATACAGCGAATGAATCCGCCGCCAATCATGTCGATGTATTGGCGGCTATATCGGGCCCTATATGGGTTGAAGGTGTGAATATACACTTCTACCACACATTGACCAAGGTTACCTTTACATTCAAGAAAGTAGCTCCTGTACCGAATGAGGTGACTATCGAGAAAATAGAATTCCAGAATGTGGGAAAAAGCGGTAACCTTGCGATGACTGAAATTCCGACCACCACGACGAAAAACGGCAAACCGAAGTTTGTCTGGAGCGATGTCGCCACCGGGAAGGTCGCTTCTACTCCCACCGGTAACAAAACAGTTACTGAAGATGCCACCTTGATAGGTGATACATTCCTCATGTTGCCGACTGACGCTTTCTCCGCAACCGCCAAAATCGTTGTTACCACCAACTTTGGCGATCGGGAATTCCTGTTCAGTGATATTCTCGCCAAGAATCCGCATTCTTGGGAATCGGGCGAGTACATCAACTACAATCTTACGATATCCAACGAAACCTATCAGCTTTCAGCTACCCTGCTTGAATGGACGGAAAGCCAGGTGAATGTAATTTTCGATAAACAGTATTATCTCAAATTATCGCAGACCAAGGTACAGACGGCTGGTGATGGGGTCACTGTCAATATAGAAGTGAAAACGAATTATGATGCTAATCCGGATACAGGATTTCTGCCGGGGGCGTCATTAAACAAAAGTACCATGGATACGTGGCCGACAGTTAATATGACTCAGATATCCCTTTCGGAAGGAGTGTATACGTATAATATCCAGGTTGTGATGCCCAAATTTAATTCAGGAACCGGAACTAAGCGGGAAACAGGCTTTTATATCAATGCCGGTAATTTGCGGCACCATGTACTGTTGAGTCAGTGGAGAGAAGACGGAGAGTGGCTGACCTCGAACGTAGAGTTGGACAGCAACGATAATGGAACCGGAAATATGCGACGTCGCAAGATTGTCTTTACTTCGGGCAATCCGGGAATATGGGAGTGGAAGATAACCCAGATACAAGATCCGGATAAAATTCTGCTTAACAGTGAGACAATGCTCGAAACAAGTGGCGTGAGTGGTGATGCGGTTTACTTCTACTTTAGAGCCGATGCTGTGTCCGGTGATACGGCTAGACTCATACTAACCAATACGAATGGTGATAATCTGCCAATAACGGTGACATTGACCGCACCATAATGACGAATATGCAATATCAAAGTTTAAGGAAAGGAAATAGAAATATGCAATATAAGGTTTCAATAAAAAGAAAGTGCTATCTTTTGTCTGTTCTGTTGATGACGGTATGGCTTACCGGATGCGTACAGGAAGAATTTGAGTCGACGCCTTCTCCGGCAGGAAATGGCATTCGTTTTACATTAACGGTTCCCGATGTAAACCTCCCGTCCGTATCTTCGCGTACGATGACCGGAACGGGAACAGCAAAGAAAGAAGACGAAATAGAAACGGTGGATATTCTTGTTTTTGATATGTCAAAAACGCCGGCAGTATTTCTGGAATGGGTCAGCGCTACAGGAGTCACTCAGGACTTGGCTGACAATTCCACTGTGAGTTTCTCTGCTGTGCTTTCTCCCACTACCGCATCTACCTGCATCGTGGTTGTGGCAAATAAGGAACTTGATAATATTGTGTCGGGCTTCACGAAGGGAGCGACCACCAAGGTTGAGGCAATGGAAAAGATGCTCCACACCCAGACCGGCAAATGGTTGGCAGATGGCTCGACAACTGGTGGGTATACGCGGATTCCGATGTACGGGGAGAAGGTAATAAGCAAAATCACTCCTTCGATGGATCCGATAACCGGCATAAATATGAAACGTATGCTGGCGCGTATTGATATCCGTAATAACAGTGCCACTTCGAATTTCACGGTCGAAGAGGTTTACCTGGCCAATTACAATACCACCGGATATATTGCTCCGGCATGGAACACGAACGGGCAGGTTACTGACCCGGTTCCGGATACTCCGGTTCTCCCCGCGGGTAGTGGTAAAATGACGGAAGAAGGGGATGCAATCCTTTATTCCGTAAATGGTAACACACCCTACGATGGGGAGATTTATACATTTGAATCCCTGGCGGCAGAGGATGCCGGTGGTGCGGGAGCAGACGGAGAAGCGAGCCGTAAGGATGCTACTTGCCTGATTGTGAAAGGAAGGATCGGTACGGGTGAATCGACATTTTACCGGGTGGATTTTACCAAAAACGGAAATACAGGAGAACAAGTGGAATATTTGCCTTTGAAGCGAAACCATAAATACATCATTACCATTACCCAAGCATTGGGAACCGGTTATAAAAGTTTTAGCGAGGCGCTGGCATCATATACAGTCATGTCCAACTTGAAATTCCGGCTGATACACTATGATCGTGATAAGGTCAAAGATGTGGTCTACAATGGGCAATATATGCTTGGAGTGGGTGAATCGGAGCTCGCTGTTACTCAATACCAGAATAATAGTTATGCCATAGACGTTTTTACTGACAGTCCCGGAGGCTGGAAGGCCACCATTACTGCAGGGAACGACTGGCTCAAATTTGAAGGTGGAGCTGATGCGGCATCGGGCGTTGCGAACGATGATACCCAACTCAAATTGAAGATTCCATATTTTAATAATGAAAATATTGGCGTTGGGCGTAAGGCTACTGTTACGTTGACGGCAGGTCGCCTGACTCACAATATTGAAGTGACACAGTATACAATAGATCCGGGAATTATCAAATTTGTCGATGCATACGGAAATGTGTTGGAGAGAGGTCTTTTTTTTCCAATTCGAAATCCTGATGGCGACGAACTCCCTCTTGAACCGCAGACGGTGTATGTCATGTTTTCCGTGGATAGGATAGAAGGTAAGCTTTATGGCACTGGTGGTGTCAATATGGTCCAATATAATGCCGGCGGTTTGATTCCGCAATTAGACAGGACGAATGCGATACCGTTCAGTGAAAGGGTGCAGGCGTTTACTATACAGCCTAATCCGCGAAGAGCAGGCGATGGTACTGTTGAAGATGGTGCAGGCTGGTGGTGGCGTTGGGACTTTATGTTGTTCGACCTGTACGATAAGGAAGGATACCTTACTCAAGTACAATTCCCCATCAATCAGGGGGAGCTGGAGTTTTCACTCCGATATCTTTCCACTACAGTCAATAGTCGTACTTATAAAGTCAATCTGGGTGCGGAACAATACTTGCAATTGTTTGTCAATAACAATTGGGAAATTATGGATATTGAGGAATTGAATATAACGAACGATGATGGCACCGGACTGATTCGGACCGATTCGGATAATGATGTAATTATAGGTAGAAAGAATGCGGACGACAAGATGTATCTTGAGTCTATCATAGGCTATGATGACGGCAAGGGAAATGATGTGGTTGGTCATGGATACGATTTCAGGCTGAAGCTTCACCCCGGCAAGTGGAAAGAAGGAAAAAGCGGAACGATAAGAATCACGTTCAGAAATGTAATGCATACCGTGGCAGATGAAGAATTCCCGTTTTATCGTACGATTGACCTTCAGATGGTGTCCGAAACCAAATCTTACACAACTGCCAGGGAACCTCTTTTCTATCTTTATCCGCTTCGGTTTGATAATAGGAGATATTATAACGGAACTAACCAAAGTGTGGGGCGATTGGAAAATGTAGCCGATGCGGAGGATATCTGTAGGAATATAGGCGATGGTTGGCGTCTGCCTACTGCTAGTGAACTGTTGCTGTCATTTGTCTATGAAAATGCTTTGGGTGGTAATGCGATTAACAGTAATTATCATGACGGTCAGAATATATATGGGTGGTATCAAAACTGGACAGGTAACTACTGGTCTTCATCATACTATGAGGCTAAAGGCTCTACAACACGTTTTGGGATGGAAATGTCGGCAGGTTATCCGGATTCCGCACCTGTTAGTAATAATAATTATTTTCGTTGCGTAAGGGATAATACAAATAGCGGAAAGAAGTACCCTTATTTGATGGTAGAATCCTCGGGGGTCACTATTGTCTCTCGCGATGCCAGTGGAGGAACAGATCCTTTGGTGTTATTTGCTTCAGGTGAAACTCCGGATACAAGTGTCGCAATGAATAAGGTTGCTCCTAAGTTTCAGATTGAAAATTCCAGTAGTAATGGTAAAACTTGGGCGGAAGCAAAAGCGGCATGCGAAAGCAAAGGGAGTGGCTGGCGTCTACCTACTCAGCGTGAGATGTATTTAGTACTTAGTATGGGAGGGGCTGTAACCAATATCGAAAACCAAGGTTTCGGTGACTCGACTACTTGGACAGGGAACGGATTCGAGAAGATTAGTACTGTGCACTGGACATTGACTTCACGCGATAGCAACTATTGGCTGGTCGGACATAATAATGGTGAATTCGGCGCATGGGCTACGGTAGAGTCCACAACTTGGGCTTGGTATCGTTGTGTGCGCACAATAGAATAAAAGCTAAAAGAACTGTATCAGAATGTTGTTTGTCTTCATTCTGATACAGCTCGTCTATTAAATCCTTTTCTTTTTATTCCTAGAATCCACAATGTTTAGTGTGTTTCCCTTTGTTTACAACGTATTGATAACTTCCAACTGCTTTTGCAAGAAAGCAATACGCTGTGCTTCTCCACTTTCCGAAACCAGAATAGAGTGGCGCTTCAACGATTGAATCCAATTGCGTTGCATCTGGCAGATATATGAGCTTTGCGAATCCATCGAGTTGATAGAATATACCCGCAGCAGACTGACTTGGTAATCATGTTTCTCGATATAGCTGTAAGTGGCTTCGAAACTGATATTGGACAGATAGAAAGACACTTTCTTGTTTTCGCTGAACTCTCCCTTTATGGACAGATGTTCTACCACGCCAAGTAACTGAAGAAGTTCTTCTTTCAAATGCATGACATCGTCCTTGTTTATCAGATTCAGGCTGGCAAAGTACTTGATCTCTTTCACAAAAGAATAAAAGATATTTGTGTCCCAGATGAAAAACGTTTTTGGACACTGTCTTATACTTTCACTCAGCTTCTTATGCACATTGACGATCCGTTCATCCACAGACATGTCTTCCAAAGAATGTGGCGTCTTTATATCCCCATTCTGATACATCCATCGGCAAAGACGGAATTTAGACAAATTCTCATAGGAAGAATAAAGTGTAAAAGGAAGGGAATTGGATGCAGTATACACCTCCGTCGTATTATCTGTTTTCACATAGTCGAAAATTTGCAGATAACGGTTGATTATTTCGTAATAACTTTCCAGCGCACTAGTGGCATGAAGTAAGTTCAGGTCGAAAGTAACTTTATTAGATACATGGCTACCGACAATCTGGTCGATAGAAATACCGAGTTTTTGAGAAAGCAGCGCTACTTCGTCTATTGTAAAAGACACCTCACCCCTCAATCTGCGATAGACAGCTTCCTTTCCCATGCATAAAATGTCAGCCAAAGTATTGACCAGATTCATATCTTGAGGAATTCGCTCCCTCATTGTAGATATTAATTCGTTTAGAATACCATTTTTCATTGTTTGTTCCTTTAATTTTAATGTTAATAATCTTTGTGATACATTCTATGCAAAATTACGTCTTGTGTTTGAAAGATTTGTGTGGAAAAACAGAGATGAATGTATGTGTCTTTTTCTGATTGGGAATCAAACAGAAGCGGTGAGGACAGGGAATGAAAAAAAGTAGATAAGAATCTTATCTACTTTCATTTATTGGAACTGATTTTTTTTTGAAGTTCTAATCTGCGAAAATAAAATTAAAGAGCGTCAATAATTTCTCGCTGTTGCTTGAAGAATTGAATACGCTGCATTTCACCGCTTTCGGATATCAAAGTGGAGAACTTTTTCAGAGATTGAATCCATTCTTTCAAGGTACAGAAAATTTCGTTGTCCATCGTGGTAATGGAATTGATGGAATAAATACGTATGAGGCTCATTTGCAGGTTATTGGTGTCTACATAGCTATATGTTGCCTCGAAGTTGATATTCGACACATAGATGCGTACACGATTGCCATCGGCTGTCTTGCCATTGATAGCCAGTTCTTCCAGTTCGTCCGCCAATAAGAATAATTCATTTTTGATTTCTTCTTTTGTTTCGTCGGAAATGAGATGGATGCTGGCGAAGTATTGGATATCGTTGATAAGGTGTTGGAAAATCATATTATCCCATATATAGTCTATGGAGTGGATATGACGTGTCATTGCTACATAGTCTTTCTGGATATTGACCAGTTTCGGTGGAATATCCAATTCTTCGAAACTCTTGCAATCAATATATTTATTCTGGTACATCCATTTGAATAAACGGAATTTTGCCAGAAGTTCATGTTTCAGATAGAGAGTCTGGGGAATAATGTTGGCAGAAGTTCCCATTACAGAATTCGGGTCATCCGGCATCGTATTGATTAGCGAGACATATTTTTCAAGGATATTGTAGTAACTCTCGAACGGGTCGTCATAATCTACAATGTTTATATTAAACATGGCGTTCGATTTGAAACTTAGTCCTATAATCTTGTCTAGCGATATACCCAGTTTTCTTGAAATAGGAGCCGACTCTTGTAAGGTGAAAGGTACTTCACCGCGCAATCTTCTGTATACTGCCTCTTTTCCTATGTATAGCGTGTCCATTAACATATCTGCCAGTTGTCCTTTGAGCGGAAGCTTTTCCTTCATCGCTTCTATGAGGTTTGCATTTGGATTATTTGTCATCATAATAGTTCTAATAAATAATACTTTTCTATTATAAACATTTGTCAGTGGCAAGTTGTTTCGGAAATTGAAACTATTTAAATCTGCTTTTTTTTAAAATATCCTCTCCGAAAATTGTTTATTTTAAGCAAATCGGTTACATTTGTGACCATAAACAAAACGAAGAGACAGCGTCTCTTTAGTAAACAATAGAAATATTTAGAATGAAAAGAATATTGGTAAGTGGCGGAGCCGGTTTTATAGGCTCTCATCTCTGTACTCGGCTTATAAACGAAGGTCACGACGTGATATGCCTGGATAATTTTTTTACGGGTTCGAAAGATAATATCATTCACTTGATGGATAATCATCATTTTGAGGTGGTGAGGCATGATGTCACTTATCCTTATTCGGCTGAAGTAGATGAAATTTATAATTTGGCTTGTCCGGCATCTCCCATTCATTATCAACATGACCCGATTCAAACTGCCAAAACATCTGTGATGGGAGCCATTAATATGCTGGGATTGGCAATGAGACTGGATGCCAAGATTCTGCAAGCTTCTACGAGTGAGGTATATGGAGATCCAATCGTTCATCCGCAACCGGAAAGCTATTGGGGAAATGTGAATCCGGTAGGTTACCGGTCTTGCTATGATGAGGGAAAGCGTTGCGCAGAAACATTATTTATGGATTATCACCGTCAGAATAATGTGCGTGTGAAGATTATCCGTATTTTTAATACGTATGGTCCGCGAATGTTGCCGAATGACGGACGGGTTGTTTCTAATTTTATTCTTCAAGCGTTGAATAATGAAGATATAACAATATATGGTGATGGGAAGCAGACACGCAGCTTCCAGTATATTGATGATTTGATTGAAGGAATGATAAGAATGATGAATACGGAGGACGAGTTTACAGGTCCTATAAACCTGGGGAATCCGAATGAATTTCCGGTATTGGAATTGGCGGAAAGGATCATTAGTATGACCGGTTCATCTTCGAAGATTGTATTTAAGTCTTTACCGGATGATGATCCGAAGCAACGCCAACCGGATATTACATTGGCTAAAGAGAAATTGGGCTGGCAGCCTACTGTTGAACTTGAAGAGGGGCTGAAGCGTATGATTGAATATTTTAAAAATGTCTGAAGCATAAAAAAAGAAAATTATGAATATGGAAATTAATCCTTCTGAATATAAAGTCCTTATTGTGGACGATGTAATATCAAACGTCCTTTTATTAAAGGTACTTTTGACCAACGAGAAATTCAAAATTGTGACTGCCGGTAATGGAACACAGGCGTTGGAACAAGTGAAGAAGGAAAATCCGGATCTTGTATTACTGGATGTAATGATGCCGGATATCAGTGGCTTTGAGGTAGCTCAACAAATGAAAGCAGACCCCGAAATGGCTGAAATTCCCATTATCTTCCTGACTGCTCTAAATAGTACGGCGGATATCGTAAAAGGATTTCAGGTGGGTGGTAATGACTTTATTTCAAAGCCATTCAATAAAGAAGAATTGATTATTCGTGTGACGCACCAGATTTCGTTGGTTGCAGCGAAAAGAATCATTGTTGCACAAACGGAAGAGTTGCGTAAGACGATCATGGGACGCGACAAACTCTATTCTGTGATTGCACATGACTTGCGTTCACCAATGGGATCTATCAAGATGGTGCTGAATATGCTGATTCTGAATCTGCCAAGCGAAACAATTGGTGATGAGATGTATGAATTGCTGACAATGGCTAATCAGACAACAGAAGATGTATTCTCATTGCTTGATAATCTGCTGAAATGGACGAAGAGCCAGATTGGTAAACTGAAAGTGGTTTATCAGGATATTAATATGGTGGAAGTCGTAGAGGGCGTAAGTGAAATCTTTACGATGGTGGCCAGTCTGAAAAATATTAAGATAGTACAAGATGTGCCTGTAGAGAATGTGGCTGTTCGTGCTGATATTGACATGATTAAGACGGTGATTCGTAATTTAATCAGTAATGCGATTAAGTTTAGCAATGAAGGTTCGGAAGTAGTGGTGTCACTGGCAGAAGAAGACGGTATGGCAATCGTAAGTGTGAAAGACAGCGGCTGTGGTATCGATGACGAAAATCAGAAGAAGTTGCTGCATACCGATACTCATTTCAGTACCTTTGGTACAAACAATGAGGAAGGTTCGGGACTCGGATTGTTATTGTGTCAGGACTTTGTTGTCAAAAATGGCGGTAAACTTTGGTTTACTTCAAAGAAGGGAGACGGGTCTACATTTAGTTTCTTAATTCCATTATTGGAGAAATAAGATAACCATAGATAATACGACTAGAAATAATAAGGGCACGGTTTGCATGAATATGTAAATCGTGCCCTTATTTAATTGGTATATTCTATTTTCGGTTTATCGTTTGCAGATAGCCTTAAAATCGCAATACGAACATTTTTTAGTATCTTCTGTCTGCGTAAAAGGCTCTTCTTCGCTGAATATTTCTTCTAATAATGTTTGCAGGCGTTCACGGAATTCATCTTCAAAGAAAGCGAAGTTGTTTACCGGTATTTTCGGTTTACGAGGTTCTCCCATTTCAATAACAGGCGAATAGTTTTCCGATGCTGCCCGGTGGATGTAGAGCAGAGCAGGAGCTACCATTAACGATTGTTGCCGGCTCATGATAGCAGCATACAGAAAAGTCTGGAAGATATAGTTCGGGCGTGTTTCCGATGGGGTGAACAGTTGCTCGATATTAGCAGGTATTTTAGGGCTTCCTCCTGTTTTGTAGTCAACAATCCGCAGGGTACTTTCTTTTGCATCCATACGGTCGATTGTGCCACCCAGACGGAGAGTGAACGGTCCTTGTCCTGTTTGTATAGTAATCTCTTCTGAAACTTTCTTTTCCATAGCGACCATTTCGAAAGGAGTATATTGAAGGTCGTTACGCAGCAATTGTTTCAGATAGGAAACAATTACTTTGGAGTTGATAAGTTGTATGCCGTTATATTCCGGTTTTTCTTCGGGAGAAACTTTGAATAATTCTTTTTTGAAGGCTTGGTCAACGTAGCTTTGTAGCTTCACGTCATTGCGTAATAAGCGTTCAAGATCTTCTTTCTGTATCGTTTTTCCGGTTGCAGTCAGGTCGGTGTATGCTAATTGGGCGGAGAGGTGGAAAATGGTTCCGAATAGAGCGGAATCAATTTCAGCACTCACTTCGTCCGGTGTTTTCAAGCCCGCTACATAGCGGTAGTAGAATCTCAACCGGCAATCCAGATAAGCATTAAGGGCGGAAGGAGAGAGAACCAGTGAATTTGGATGAGTGCTATCGTAAGCACGATAGATTCGTCTTAGTACTTCAGGTGTTTTTTCTACTCGTATCTCTTGGGTACTTTGCGGAGATTGTCCGGCTTCCAGATACTCGCGAGTGATATCATGTGGACCTTCTACAAGTAATTGCAGCATGAAGCGGGATTCTTCTCCACGGTTGAGACCGTCCGAAGAAGTATTGTAGAGTAGCGTGATATTCTCTGCCCGTTGTATCAGTCGATAAAAGTAGTAGGCATACACTGCATTTTTGTGTTCGATAGTGGTCATGCCAAATGCTTTCCGGAGATTATAGGGAATAAAAGAGGAATCTCCTCCGGATTTTGGAAGTTGTCCTTCGTTGAGAGACAATATAATGAGATTCCGGAAGTCCAGATTACGTGTTTCCAATACTCCCATGACTTGCATTCCGATAGCAGGTTCTCCGTGGAAAGGAATGTTAGAAGATGTCAGTACTTTGGTAATCAGTCGTTTCAGAGTATCGGTGCGTATATTTAGTTCTCCGCTTTCAATCAAACTGTAGAGACGGTTGATTTTGGTATGGCTTTGAAAGAGCGATTCTCTATATAGTTGATTGAAGATATCATTGTATTCTCCTTCTTTCCGATAAATGGTTGAAATGTTTTTGATTAATTCGATCAGATAATCGCATAGTTCTTTTATACCATTACGGGGAGTGAAGAGGGTAGTTAGAAAATCATCCTGTTTAAGTTCTGACGGAAGTGGATAAAAACGGTTTGTTTGGGTCAGTTCACGTTCCAGGGGACCGGCATGGGATGATAATTGTTGGGTATAGGGATGCTTCAATATGGCGGATACTGCCTCGTAAGTGAATCGGTCGGTATCGGAGCGGTAACCATTGGTTTGCAGTTCCATTACGGCATTGATAAAGCTATAAACAGGAGTTTGAGCCAATGGGAATCCCATGGTGATATTGACATTCTTCACTTCCTGCGGAATGGAATGAAGTACGGGAAGCAACAGAGCTTCATTACAAAGCACTACAGCATTTTCTTTTTCCTTTTCTACGGTAATTTGTGAATGATCGTTTGTTATCGCCTTAATCCATCCGGGAAGGAAACGTGCTTGGGCATTCTCGGTAGAAGCGGAAATATAACGTATTTTCTTCGGTTCTTTAAAGGTGTTGAAAAAGCTTTCCGGGAGTTCGTTCGGAAATTCCTCGAGATTACGTTTCAGGAATTCTCCGGCCTCATGTTTTTTGATTTGTTGAGTGTAGAAGATATCATAGTCCCAATAGAAGAGTGCCTTGCCCGCATCTTTCAGTTTTCTGAAAAAGTCACTTTCTACTTTGTTCAAAACATTGAACCCGACAAATATGTATTTGTCGTATTTGAGTTGGTCGGTATCGAGTTGTTCGATCACGTTCCGGTAGAGCATGCCTTCGTAAGCAATGCCTAACTCTGCCAGGTTCGCACGGTAACGATGGTAGATAGTACCTAGCTTGTCCCAAAGGGAAATAAATTTTTCTTTTAGTTCGGTCCGTTTTTCAATGGAGAAATTCTGAAAAAACTGTTGTATGGCTTCTTCCTGCTCTTTGTCAAGGAATTCATAGTCATCCATCAGATTTTTCAAATCTTGTAGATTGCTGAATAATTTGTCGGCATCGACCATATTCTTATCTACATCATCAAAATCACTAATCAACAATTCGCCCCAGAAGTAGAAATCGTCCAATGTTTCCTGACTCCGTGTTTCCTCTTTGAACACTTTATAAAGTTCGCAGACCAATCGAATAGGATCGCCGCTTTTCTGTACGGATAGTTTCTGAAACAGGTCGCTGATACTCATGGCAGCTGGTGACCAGATCGGTTTATCGGATTCTCCTGCTAAATATTCATTGAAGAACAAGTTAGCACGTTTATTAGGGAAAACGAGTACCGTACGTGACAGGTCGTTTCCTATCTTGGTATATAAATCATGAGCGACTAGTTGGAGAAATGATTGCATATTGATTAAACTATTTTCTGATTCTTGTATTTATTGTAATCGGAACATAACAGGTACGGTGAAATAAACAGCAACTTTAGTACCATCTTCCAGTTCTCCCGGTTTCCATTTAGGCATTTGATTAATGACGCGTAAAGCTTCTTTATCCAGATAAGGATCTACGCCACGTAAAACTTTTGGTTTGACTATATTTCCTTCTTTATCAACGATGAACTGAATAATAGTACGCCCCTGTACACCATTACCTTCTGTTCCTGTATTAGGGTATTGAATCTTTTTTGCAAGAAATTCCATGAGAGCTTGCTGGCCTTCAGGAAAATCGGGCATAACAGGTACTTTCTCGTAAACGTCAGGATAGTTTATACGAGTATAAGTGATTCTCAATTCCGGGCCATACATCGCACTGAATGAAAGCATCAGATTGTATGTCACTTGTACTGTCTCATTTGCCAACATGCCGGGTGTCCAACGAGGAATGAGAGACATGACTCTTAATATTTCAGCTTCAACTTTGGGGTGTATCTTGCGGGTAATCTTAGGGTTGATAACTTGTCCGTCATAATCTATAGTGAATTTTACATCAGTGTATGTATTATTAGCAATACTATCTATTTCTGAATAACGAAGATTTTCTTTCAGAAATTCTATAAATTTTTCTGTTCCTCCGGGAAATTCCGGTAGCTTTTCCGGACCATAAAAGGGGGCTTCCCCTTTCATGTCTTTTTCTTGTATCAGGCTGTCAGCAGTAATGGTCCAATTCATTTTAGGGCATTGCAGTGTTTCTGCGTCCAATGAAGTAGGAGGTATTATTGTAAGTATACCAGTTGATAGTCCAAACAGAGCGATGGCCTTACCTACACGGCGTTTTCGTTCAAGTTGTTGCTCCAAATATCGAACTTCAGCTTCGCATTTGGGGCAAGTACCCAAACAATCTCCCTGATACTGACATTCAGAGGTAATGAATTCAATATCATTCGCTTCGGCTATCTGCCGACGAATCTCTTTTAAGATTTTACAGGTTTGTTTTCCTCTTGCCATGGCATTAATCATTAGGGGTTTTATAGGTGAATCGGTCGAATTGGGTGATTCCCATTTCTTTCAAAAGTTCTATGCTTTGGTCAATATCCTTCTCCGTATTATAGGAAGGGATGAGTGGTGTTCGGATAACGATTTGCTTGGCTTTGTCTTTCCCGATTAAATATCGCAAATTACTTAAGACGTTTTCATTATTCTTTCCGGTATATCGCTGATAGATGTTATTATTCATATCTTTGATGTCGACTATGTAATTGTCTATAATAGAAATCAGTTCTTCTACATTCTGTTGCGGAACATTGAGAGAGGTTTCGACAGTGATTCTCCATTCCGGGCCACAGAGTTGGCGGAATTGCCTGATAAATTCGCTTTGTAACAAAGGTTCTCCACCGCCAAATGTGACTCCTCCGCAACTCGCCAGGAAATAAAGTTCATCTTTGCGTACTTCCTCGTAGAGCTGGTTACAATCATAGCTCTCCCAAACACCATCGGGCTGCAAAGATGTCGGATTGAGACAATATTTGCAACGCAACGGACAGCCATGGAAAGCAACTAATGTTGTAACTCCTTCACCGTCAATCGTTAGTCGATGGCGGGCAATGCCGATGAGAGGAACAGCTTTCATACTTTTTCTATTTTTTCTTCATCCACATACCACAAGTAGCCGGTGATATTTTTATATCCCATCTTGGTAAGAAGTTGCATATATCCTTTCACTTGTTTGTTATATTTAGGATTTTCCTTACCAAACTTGAAATCGACTACAACAACCTGATCGTCCTTCATCATTACACGATCCGGACGACGGGTTTGCAGAACTCCTTTTTCTTTATAGATAATAGCACATTCATTAAAGAGTGTCCATTTTCCGGAATACCAATCTTGAATTTCAGGAGAAGAAAAAGCTTTCTTTGCAACTTCACGAGCCACTTTTTCTTTCTCGTCATTTCTGATAACTCCTTCAAAAATAAGCCGTTCAATGGCTGGATCGATAT
>ULXV01028939.1_pt1 | contig 23343 bp, 10 predicted proteins | sample 1961601 | NCBI WGS metagenome assembly ULXV01 (sample SAMEA4835847, study PRJEB28245) | human gut metagenome | biome: gut microbiome; material: fecal sample | place: Denmark | collected 2008 | reverse complement strand
TTATTTCGTTAGCTTATTCTCGCCACAAATATAATCAATTTATCCTATTGTGATAGACTTTAATTGGAAGTTTTATAATAATCATTGAGAATCATCCATTTACTGGAAAAGTCTAATTTCGCCCCTAAAAATGAACCTTAAATAATTAACTATTATGGTAAATATGAAGCAATGACAAGCATATCATTCAGATATCAGTCAACTATCACTGAAATAATAAATCAATCCTTTCTACAACAACTCCCTTATTCTTCTGATTTCCGATATTGTACAATTCCTCTCGAAGTGAAACTTGAACAAAGTCGATAATCTTCCAATCCAACGCAATACCATTATTCTCTTGTGCAGAAGCCGGATACCAATAAGGATTCACTCCCGGCCAATCCTGCGGTAACATAGCCGCCTTAGTCGGTACAAGGTCGGATACCGGAATCAGGATATCCGATGCGTCAGCTTTCAAATTAAACGCAGCACCATATCCTCTTCCCTCTTTATCTACAAAATTGCAAATGGCTTTATTAGTATTGTTCAATCCATAAGCGCGAATACGAATATATGCAGGAGCCGTCTTACTTTTACTCCGACAAGTTATCCGATCACCTATATAATGGGAAAAAGTCACATCACAAGGAGCTATATAATCTTCCTTTTTCTCCAAATCAGGAACAGAAAGCTGAAAGGCAGGCAACAATTCCGGTCCTGATACTACCGAGCTGAATTGTGATTCGGGGCTCCTGAACGTGCGTGTACGACGGATATGCTTCCAATTGTCCTGTGGTCCTAAAAGAGACAAAGGAGTTGTTTCGTTTATCAGACGCATGGCGTAAGTAGCTTGTTCATAATAGTCCCACCGTTCGGGAGTGCAATACGTCTTTTCCGGAAACAAGATTGTATCATCTCCCGTATCTATGCCGAAATGATACTCATAATCCCCCTTAGCAAGCCAGCTTATATCGGCTTTCGCCGTATAGAAGAAGCCGTCTTCCGCCGTCATCGGTATGCGCTTGCATCCCCAAGGTTTCAGCATCAGATAAACATCTACCTGTTGAGGACGTTTGGGGCCGAACACCTCACACCGGAATGTCACCTCTTTATCAGCAGTAAACTCCGGCCATGTATGATTGGCTATTTTCCACTCTTTCATCGGAGTCTGATAGAAATCTTTGGCAGGAAGTTCTTCCCTGCTAACTATCTTTCCATCTGATAGCAGATATTTTCCGGGCAATAGAACCATTTCAGTTTCCAGACCGGGAAGCTGTATTTGAATGTTCCGTTCATTGTACGCTGATTTTCTTGACACCCTGTGTTTATTCAGCATTTTATAAGGATCATCTATATCCATTATATCAGGGTAGATTTCCAGTTGCCAGGTATTATCATCCTGTTTGTCAAGAAAATAAATACCTGTTCCCGAATAACGGACTACCGGAGAAGAACCAACCCCAGCAATATGCTTCAATGCTGCCAGATTTTTGGGACGGGTAGACGTAGTATTTGAATAATAGAACATATCTCCGGAGTTCAATTCACTCAACTGTTCATCGTAACTCACCCGGAAATCGTCGAAAGTTCTGTTATCCGGATAATACCCGAAGTGTTTGCCACGCGGGATACGACGCATCACTTCAGCGGCAATCATACTGCTTACTACCTTTGAAGGAGTAAAGACCATATTGAAAAAATGAGTCTGCCAACCTAAATTCATCGGGGCTGTACGCAGCATATCATAAGAAAAGATGGCAGCAAACTGGATACCGCCCCTACGGAACTCACGCGCCATAGCCGGGAACATAAAACCGGAAGCCATATCCGTTGCGTCAAATTCATAAACGATTTTTGCTTTTCCGCGTAAATCAGGATGAAGCATCTGCTCGTAATGGTCTACGAACAACAAGCCGTTTCCTTCAATAGAATAATTGTTATTCAACGCACTCGGATACCAAGCATGAGTAGAACCTTGTATATCCGATTTCCGAATAGCAGGAGCCACACGGAAGTCTTGGTTGACATTATAGAAAGTCAACTTCTTACAACCGGTACTCCGGATTGCCTTGCACATCCGGTTGATATAACGCACCATACCTGGAATGTCTTCCGGAAATTGGGTAGGTTCGTTGATTAGCTCGACAAACAATATGTTCGGCTCATCCTTCAGGCAGCGACCAGTGTAAGGATTACGATGATTGAGCAGTTGCTTCATGTAATTTTCCTGTGCACGAATAGCTTCCTCGTCGTGTATAAGTGTATTTTTAGGATAATATTTGGCCAGACCGGTATTTGTTGTATCACTCATTTCCGGCCATTGTGAATTATAGGTCACGATAGGGCTAAGCAACATATAAATATCCCGTTTATCCGCTTCGGCAATCAGATAGTCCAACAGATGCAAATGTTCATTCTCCAGCAAATTTCCCTCACGATCCGTATTCTGATAGTCTCCCCAAAAGCAGAGACGTAATCCGTCCCAGTTCATTCGCTTGAAATGTTCCAGGTCTTCCACAATCATTTGCTTTCGATCACCGCCCACATAATCTGCTGCACGAAAATCGCAAGCAGAAGGCAGGCAATAATTGGCACCGAACAAGGCTACTTCCTTACGGTTTTCCGTCCAACGTATCACGCCTTGTTTGTCCGTATAGACCTTCTCGGCACAATGGGATATTGTGCCGAGAAGAGTTATTAATAATGTAAATAAGCTTTTCCTCATAAAATGATAAACTAGTTATTTATCCTCAATTGATATTGGGGGATAATTTCCACGTTCTTAATCTCAAGCACCTGGTTATTTCCTTTAAAATCAGGAATGGCAGACTGGGGCAAATCTTGCAGACAGGTAGCATCCGAACGTAAAGGACGGAAGTAGAACGACATAGCTTCTTTGTTCATCATCTCTTTATGGCGGTTAAGACCAATCATCCATGGTTGGGCATGCCAGAATTCATCCTGTACCATTTTTCCACCGAGGAAGGCCATTGCCACATCACCCGTGTAATCTATCTTCATGAAGTATTCATTCACTTGCGGGGTATGAACGGTATCACTGAAAGCTACGGTAATACGACGAGTGGTTATCTTCTCTACACGACATTCGGGGCTGACAGGCTGAACCTGCACTGTTTGTGATTGCCATCCTTTTGCCGAAGGGTACAAGATATAATCAAAGGCGTTATTTCCAAGTTGTTGCAGGGTGATACCTTCTGCCGTCGGTAATACGGTAGCTGTCGTTATCAATAGTTGCCCATCCACCTTGATGGCATTGAGTGCCTGTTCATGATTCAGTGTCGTAATTTTTATTTTCTTACCGTTGCGAGGTGTGACAGTAATAGTACTTTTCAGACCGCTTGTGACGGCGTATTTAGCCTTACCTTTGACGGTGCGGGCATCAAAACAATACTCCGGTTTCATACCTTCCGGGGCGAAGAAAATATAATGGTCGATACCGTTATCATTGATTTTCATCAGAGGTTGTGCCGTAGCATAACGGAGTCTGGCACTTCCGAGCATCAAGTTGAATGGCAGAATCATGCTTTCATCTTTCGGCAATGTAAAAGTTCCCTGTTCAGGTATGCGCAGTGTTTCATTCCGAAGATTCAATTGCAGTTGCAGACCGTCCATATCATGCCGCAATGTATCATGGTCCTGAAAGTTTATCATGAAAATGAATCCGCTGTCATCTTTCATCCGGGCAGCATAACGCAGGTCATCACGATTTTCGGGTGTCATCTTTTCCCAACCTTCCGGTAATACGGTTTCCATGGGAGCAAGATTACTGCCGAAATCGGCAAGAAACGAATGGATGGTGCGCAGGTAACGATAAGACGGATGTTCCAGTCCGAATTCGCCAAGAGGAGCCTGGAAATCATAGGAGATTTTGGGCATCCCCATCGGTTCGTCCTGATAACTTCCTATATTATCCTGACGTAGCGGAGTGCTTCCTCCGTGATACATATAATATCCGATGCCGTTGCTTCCGCTACCGAGCGTACGAATCATCAACGCCTGTGCTGCACGTGCCGTAACGATAGGTCTGCGTCGGTAAATCATCTGTATTCCTGCACCCATTTCCGCACAGAACGAGGGGAATCGTTCCGCATCATAACGCACCGGAGCATAATCAGGCACACGGTGTATATCTTTGAACATACAGAAAGGCGACATTCTCGGTTCTTCCCAAAAAGGATAGGTGTAGGCGGATGTCACAGGAATTGCTTCATTGTCAATAACAGCTGCGTTTCCCCAGCCGGTGGCTGTATAGAACGGAGTGATAATACCTTCTTCCTGTGCCATTCTTTTAAGGGTACGCATGTGTTCCTCCCCAAGTTCGGCGGTAGTGACTTTCTTATCCATTACACTTACGCCAATCATAGCATAGTCAATGTCATAACTTGCCACAGTAAAATCCAACGGTTCACCGGGATAATTCACTCCCCAAGGAGATGCAGAATGCTGCATCTCATTTTCCAACTGGCAACCGATGATCGGACCGCCATCCTTATAATACAATCCTTGCAGTTGCCGGCCTATCTCTCCATAAAGTCTTTTTACATAAGAGAGGTATAGAGGCTGATTGCTGCGTACATCCACCGGACGGGCGAAAAGCCAGTCGGGTATGGAGCCGTTACGTATTTCACCGTGACAGAAAGGGCCGATACGTACGATGACCGGCATGTCATGTTTCTTGCAAAGTTCTATAAAATGGCGTAAGTCTTTATTGCCGCTCCAGCAGAACTTGCCTTCCTCTTCCTCATGTAATCCCCAGAAAATATAGGTTGGCAATACATTCACCCCACCGGCTTTCATCTTTACAATCTCCTGTTCCCACTGTGCACGGGGATAACGGGTAAAGTGGAACTCTCCCATAACAGGTATCACAGGCTTTCCGTCGATAGACATATAATAGCTGTTTACGGAAATATTTCCACCCGACGGGTTACTGCCCCCCATCTTGAGGTGTCCCGTATATATAGTCTTCTCTTTCGCCGGAGCGGAAAGCTCATAAATCTGCTGTGCATGAAAAGTGGTTGCATATAGAGCAAACGCTAAAGCTGCATAAATTTTCTTCTTCATAATATGTGTTTTTAATGATGTAATTCTTATTTAATCAGAGTCAATACTTGATTCGCAATTGTTTCCATTCCTTTTACAGTAGGATGCCCGCTTTCTTTCTCGATTCCTTGCAGTTGTACGTATTTTATTCCGTAATGTTCGCAAACAACCTTGGTCGATTCCACAATCTCCGTTTTCAAGTCATCACTGATGATAAAGTAAAGCGTCACATTGGGATAATGCTCTTGAGCCAACTCTATCAATTTAGCCAATGCAGGACGATAGGTATACAGATCGGCACGCTTGAAATCTCCATATTTGTACTCACCGATAGGAGTGTTTGCCCAATTGTCATTGATTCCACCGAAGATGAGGATGATATCAGGATTCCCCAAACGGGGAACCCTTGTAATAAATGAACGGTCGGCATAGTCCTCGTCATTATATCCCGAATAGGATACAGTAGCCCCGCTATAGGAGTCGTTTGCTCCCAACTTGAAACCGGCTTTCTTGATGACCTGCCACCACCACGTCTGTTTCACATTCACTACCCCTGTCTTAGACCAATCGGTAGTTGTGTAATATGTTTTATTGGTGTCCGGAATATACTTTTCAAAGGTAGAATATGAATCGCCCAAGACCGCAACAGTCGGTTTGATACTTTGCGCTACCGCATTTACCGTAAACAGGCAGGCAAGGATATATAAGAATATATATTTCATGGTTTATCTACTTACTACTATTTACTATCTATCATAATCATTTTGCTTGATAGCCCCTTTGGACTCATCAATGAAACTCTGCGGAATCCAGAAACGGTTGTGTCCTTCGTGTACATTGAAGTAGCCGCGTCCTTCGGATTTATTAATGGCATCAATGCGGTTATTGGCATATTCCACATACTTTCCAAAGCGAATCAAATCTTGACGGCGAAGCCCTTCGAGATAGAACTCATGACCGCGTTCCAGAAGGATGGTTTCATTGAAGGCTTCACCGGAAGCTGTTTGAGCGTCATCCAGTTCCGACAATCCGGCACGCTTGCGTACACAGTTTACCAAACCAATGGCTTCCGTTGTAGGACTGCCCTCATTACGGTTGATACACTCGGCAAGTGTCAACAGCACATCAGCGTAGCGATAGATAACCACGTCAATGCCGCTTTGCCCGTCTTTCATATCCGGATCCATACCGTATTTCAAGGGTAGCGCACCCTTTGCCAACTGACTGCTATTTGAGCGGTCTATCTTTTCTCCATTTTTATTCGTATAAGCAGTCACTACGTTCTTCAGACGCAAGTCTCCTTCTTCAAATGTGCCATAAAAATCCCAAGGCATTACATAGCCACCCCAACCGGTAGCCTTTTCAGCCCAAGGATAATCGGCGGGAAGCACTTCGGCAGTCATGTAGTTGGAGTACCAACTGGCAGTATTATTGCAAGCCAGTTGCAGAATCACCTCATTGTTGCCTATTCCCTCTTTGGAGAAGATATAGTTATAATCAGGTTGCAGGCTGTACACACGTCCTTCCATCTCCAACAATTCACGGGCTAAAATTTCCGCTTTATCGAAGTAGCCTTTTATCATGTAATATTTCAACAGAATCATACGTGCCGCCCCTTTCGTCATACGTCCGCGTGCCTCCGCCACTTCGGGTAAATCACGAATTGCATCCCGCAAGTCCGCTTCCATCATTGCGTCATATTCTTCTTCCGTCAGACGGGGAAGATAGACAAAAGTCTGCGGGTCGTCCAACACCTCATCCGAAGCCACCGGCACAGGACCGAACATATCATAAAGGTAAAGCCCCATCCATCCGCGCAAAGCCTTCGCTTCACCCGAATAAAGCGCTTTTGCGTCTTCACTCACCGGAGAGTTTTCAATACGACGAATGGTATTACGTGCTTTCGAAAGAAAATTATAACGCTCGAAATTTGAGTAAGCATGATTCTGAATACTGCCTCCCACAGTAGCATACCACTGTTGGAAATAAAGTTCATCTGACTCCCACGCCCAGCAACACCAAAGCACATCAGTCGTCATATCACCTATTACTTGATATCCCATATAATCCGCTGAATAAACAGCTTTGAAATCACCGGGGTTAAAATCATAGTAGAGCGAATTTACCGCCAGTTTCAAGTCAGTCTCCGTCTTAAAGAAGTTTTCCGGAGAGATTTCGGTATAGTCCAAACGTTCCAGTTCACAGGAAGTCATCGATAACAGCATCAAGGCTGTTGCTATATATTTCATTGTTTTCATACCCAGTATATATTAGAATTTCACATCCAGACCAATAGCAAATGAAGACTGATTCGGATAAGCTCCGATACCGTTTCCGGTTTCAGGATCCATTCCCTTATATGGAGTAAATACGGCCAGATTGCGCCCTGCGGCATACAGTCTGACTGAACGAATCTTATTCTTGAACCATTGGGCAGGGAAAGTATAACCGATTGACACATTATCCAAACGCAGATACCAAGCCTTTTCGAGGAAAAAGTCACTCTTCTTGGGGTCAACGCCCGAAGAAGCCTCCGCCACACCCGGTAATGTACCCATAGGATTGGCAGGCGACCAGCGGTTCTTTACCTGATCCAAGACATTGACGCCATACGTAATGTCTTCAATTCCATAAATGGACTGCAACTTGATGTCGTTCACCTTCCATCCGTTCAGAGAACCGTACAGGTAAATGTTGGCATCCCAGTTTTTCCAGCGGAAAGTATTGTTGATACTGAAAGGAATCGGAGTACTATTTGCCAATACCACCATGTCGGCTTCATCAAGCACGCCATCCCCTCCCGTTGTCCGGATATAACGTCCTTCACTATCCCGCATCTTTTCGCCCTTCTCATCCAGTTGGTAACCGTTCAAGTCCTGATACAGAATAGCTCCGGCACCGGATTTCTGGAGATGGTTGTAAGTCCGATCCATCTGAATCAGGCCATTCGTCCTGTATCCGTAGATGTTGTCCCATCTTTCCACATAGTCCTGATAGACAGCAGGAATGAAGTCTGGATCACGTTTCGTTGTGTGATTGCGGTAATAGGAGAAATTGATGTCAGTAGTCCAGCCAAAGTTCTTATTGTCGAAATTTACACTGTGGATACCGATATCTATACCACGGGCACGGTAAACTGTCGCCGAATTGTAATCTATCGTCTTCACTTCCTGATAGGACATCAATTTTTTTTCTAAAATGACATCCTTACGCAGACGTTGGTAGAGGTCGACAGAACCGGACAGACGGTTGTTGAAGAAACCGAAATCAATACCGAAGTTATAGTCGGTCAGTGTCTCCCATTTCAATTTATCATTGCCCAGTTTGGAGATAGCCATACCATTTACCAAGCTTCCGTTAGGTGCAAATGCGCCTTGCGAAACTTTATAATAGGTATTGATACCAGTGAGGTTGCCCGCATTACCGGTTTGCCCCACACCTGCGCGGAGTTTCAGGTTGCTCAACCAACCGATATCCTTCAGCCAGTTTTCTTCATTCATACGCCAGGCTGCCGATACTCCCGGGAAAGTGCCCCATTGATGCTCCTTTGAGAAGTTGGACGAACCGTCTATGCGGAGATTCACAGTCAAGATATATTTGGATGCCAGCGAATAATTCAAACGTGCAAGGAATGAAGCCATTTCACTAGCTCCCTTATATGAGCTGATAGTCGGTTTTTCCTGCTCACTTGTCCCGATATTGTTCATCAAAGAGCCGTCGTATGGGAATTGTGAAGCGACGATACCCATCCCTTCCCAAGACGACTTCTTATATTCAAAACCAGCCATCAGGTTCACGTCATGTATTTCATTGAACACTTTCGTGTAATTGGCAATCACATTGAACAGGTTCATTTGCGATTTCGCATTTTGCTTGGAAGCCTGACCGTCCACACTATATCCCTTTTTGGTCATGGTGGGAATGTATTGGTCGGCCTGCACATCTTTCATATCGAAACCGACAGTAGCTTTTATCAGCAAATCTTTGATTGGTCGGAATTCCAGATAACCACTGACAAAAAGGTCGCGGCTCACTGTCTGGTCGGTAATATCCAATAACGAAACCGGATTCGGGTAGACATCACGAATCGGATTTACGGAATATTTACCCTCTTCATCACGCACCGGTACGGTAGGAATAAATGTCATAGCCGAGTATATCAACGCTGAATTATCATTTCGGGCATCACCCAACGGTACATCGTGATACTTTATCTGTGAGAAAGTGGAATTAATACCGGCTTTCAACATACGGTTGATAGTCTGGTCAACATTCAAACGTCCGGTAATACGGTTCATCGAATTATTTTTGGCAATTCCCTGGTGGTCATAATAACTCAATGAGAACAAGTATTTAGTGGCGTCCGTACCGGCAGAAACCGAAAGATTATGTTCATTAACGACGCCTACACGGGTTACTTCATCCATCCAGTCTGTTCCGTCGCCTACGAAATTAGCAATCTGCCCATCAGTATATTTCTTTTCATCCCCACGTCCCAGTTCATCAAACACTTTATTCTGTTCAATCATAAAATCACGCGCATTCAGGAAATCCGGCGCATCCTTAATATACTGGAAAGCAACCGAACCGGAATAAGAGATGTCGGGCTTACCTGTTTTTCCTCGTTTGGTAGTAATCAGAATCACACCGCCCGAAGCATCCGAACCGTAAATAGCCGCCGCGGAAGCATCTTTCAGAATATCAATTGTCTCGATATCATTAGGATTGAGATTAATCAGAGCATTGTCTTTCTCGCCACCACTATATGCTGTTCCTGCTGTCACTGTTTTTGTTGACAACTGCGGCACACCGTCAATTACAATCAACGGACTTTGTCCCGAAAGCCCACCACGAATAGAGATATTCATCGAACCGCCCGGATTGGCACTGTTTTGTGTGATATTCATTCCTGACGAACGTCCACGCAACATGGAACCTACTGAAGCTGATGCAGCCGTTGGCAATTCATCGGCTTTTACGGAAGCCACCGCACCGGAGATACTGCTCTTTTTAGTCGTACCATAGCCGACTACCACAATCTCATCCAATGTTTTCGTGTCTTCTTTCAGAATAAACTCCATCGAAGTGGCAGACACTTTCTTCTCTTGAGAAATGTAACCGATATACGAAACGGTAATCGTTGCTCCCGAAGGTACGTCCGACAAGCTGAACTTACCGTCCAAATCGGTAATGGAGCCATTGGTAGTACCTTTCACGACTACACTCGCACCAATAATAGCTTCACCAGCCGGGTCTTTCACCAGTCCCTTCACTTGGATATTTTGTGCCATCAGTGAAGTAGCCAACAACAGGAAGGTAAAAAAGAATCCTGTCCTCGCACATATTGAATATATTGTTTTCATAGTTGTTCTCTTTTTATTCTGTTACTTTTTTGATTGTAGCCCACGGAGCAGCCGTGTCAAAGGTAACTTTCACCTTCCCCGAATAATCAGTTTTATATGTAATTAAACTACCTCCTGTTGCTTCATACCACCAATTACCATCTACATCGGCACGGAACTGGCGTCCCCAACCACTTGTATAAAAATAATATTGATAATCACCCGCATAATCACCTAACACCTCTGTTTCCACCTCATAACGATAAGTATCCGTCTTCGTCATCTCATTGGATGCTCCCCAATCGCCAAAACTAAAGCCAGTACCCGACAACCAAAGAGGTTCAGTACAAGCATCTGTGGGTATTTCATACTCCCAAATACTATAAGTATGTGCAGTTAAATCGACCCAAACTCCATAATACCCCTTTTTCGAAAGAATAACGGGAACCACGTAACCATTCTTGTTCATTAGTTTACTGCTTACATAAGGGCTCGTTCCATACAAATCTCCTTCCATTGACCTTGTCGGCACAAAGTAAATCTCCGTATTATCAGCCGGAGCATAGAATTTACCTTCATACTGGTATTCTCCTTTACGATCCATGTATCGATAATAGCCATTCACATAGTCATCAGGGTTCTCACCAGCATTGACAATATACATCTGCGCATAATCCTGAATCGGGTCTTCGTCTTCTGCTAGCATAACAACAACTGTAGTATTGACAATAGTTTCATTGCCACCCGCATCTGTTATCGTCAGAGTAACAGGGAATTCTCCCGTAGTAAAATCAATAGTACGTTTCAGCTCACCATTACGACCACTGACTTCCACCGTCTCATCTATGTCCATACCCGGTATCTGAAGACGGATATTCTTCAACTCACGGTCATCTGTAAATTTCACATTCAGATTCCAACTTCCTTTATTTGCAACCGCGTCGAAATCCACTGCTATCCGCGACGGAAGTTGAGTTTGCATAACCGGACTCTCCATATCCGCGACATAAGTCAGCAGCACATTTTTCTTGCTTTCCCGACCGTCTACGTCACGGATAGTAATCAATAAATGTTCTTCAAAACTAGCGTTTTTCGGCACAATGAGTTGATAATCATAATTAAAGACTTTAGGTTTCTGTCCGCCCAGTTCATACACCTTATGAATCCCCCATTGTTCACAACTTAACGTAATACTTTCCAATCCTACATAATTAGATGCGGTTCCGGATACCAAAACGGTGTCACCGGGAAACGTCTCTATCTCATCACTCATTACATAAAGACCGGGAGTCACATCTTCCTTATCATCATCGCAACTGACAACAAAATACATAAATGCCAGCAACAAACTGATTTTTCCGAATCTACTTAAAATATTCTTCATGGTATCTTCTTTTAGTTGTTATATTTGAATGCATCCAATGCTTCCAATCTATTTCCTTCAAAATCAAACAGAGTGGTGTTGCTCACATAATTCTTGGCACCCAGTTCCCATCCCATGCCTTCCACTTCGATAAAGATAGGGTCCCAATAAAGAAAACCAAGTATGCGGCAGTCTTTCGCTTGCTTTATTTCTTTAATTTGTTCAAGCATGAAGTTTTTCTGTCCAAGCGGGGAAAAATCCAAATACGGCCCGTTGTCCGACAGTTGTCCCTGAGTTCCGTCAGGCAAAGTCTTGTCCCAGCTATATCCAGTTTCCATAATTAAAATATCCTTATCAAATTTAGCTGTGATATAATCCGCCCATTCACGCATTTGTGCTGCCGTATTTTTCGTCCAGAAAGGATAATAAGAAGTACCGATTATATCATATTTCGTATTTCTTTTTTTCAGTTCACCATAATACCAGTTATACAAGTCTTTATCTCCGGCACCAGCCGAGTGAATAACTACCTTTGAATCCGGTGATACAGCTTTCACCGCATCATAACCAGTATTGAATAGTTCGGAAAGCTGCGCAAAATTGTCACAACTTCCATCCGGATATAACATGCCGGCTTGTACTTCATTACCCAACGAGACAAATTCGGGAGTCGTCCCCTGTGCTTTCATCTTATTCATGAAATCAAAGGTAAAATCGTAGAGTGCTTTTTTAAGTCCTTCAAAGTCGAGCCCTTCCCATTCATGAGGTTTGTTCTGGTCTTCTCCATTTGTCCAGTAATCACTATAATGGAAAGTCAACTGTATCTGCATACCGGCTTGTTTGGCTCTTTTTGCTAGCCGCAAAACATCTTCCGGCCCTGAAATACCTGCGGGCAAACGGTTGGAAGGAGAATAGTCCGGATTTCCCGGGTCATTGTACAGACGGAGACGGACAATGTTGAAACCATTATTCTTCAATAATTCGATACAGTCTTTTTCTTCTCCGTTTTCATAGAATTTGCCACCCATCTGCTCTACGTAAGTCAGTTGTGAGATATCACCGCCTTTCAGCAGATTAAATTCCTTTTCTGTTTTCTTCAAACGCAGTCCGTCAAAGCGACTCCAGTTTGCTTCAGCCGATTCGCTGTGGATTTCAATATCACATTTACCGCCTTCCACTTTTATCCCGCGTACATAAGAGCGAACCCAGGTAGAAGGAGATGCTTGTAATGAAGTCATTTTCTTAGTATCAGTGCCGGCTGCCACATAACAGGATATTTGTCCTCCGGTACTTTTATAATAAAATTCAAGGTCATAAATACCATCTTCCAGACCGTTGACACTCTGACGGGTAGATACCGTATACGCCGAGGTTGCTCCATACTGTAAAGCATAATTGCCTTCACATCCCCCTTGTACCACTTTCGCGGCAGAATAGTCCCCGCTTACTGTCCAGCCTTTAGGAGAAGCTGTTTCGACAGCGTCTTCTTCAAAACTTCCGTTAGGTACTTTCACCACTGTAACAGCTGGTTCGGGGTTAGCGACTGCTACCGGGTCGTCCGAACAAGCAGCCGTACTGCACACAATGGAAAAGCTAATTGCAATAAAGCCTGTGATTTTCATGATTAAACCGTTTTTAATATTTCTCATGTCATTGCTATTTAAGGTTTATATAAAAATAAGCTTGTGACGATGCTTAAAATTAAACATCGCCACTAAGTTGTCCTATCCTATCAGGCTTCTGAAAGCCTGAATACCCTGATGATTAATGTCCAATCTTTCTACCTCACTTAATAACCGGAGGGATTTCTCTTTCCGGTTCAGTCCCCAATATCCTAATGCCATCATATATTTGCAGTGAATTACGTTTCTTATCGTCAAGTCATCCTCCCAAATCAATAAGTCGGGTAGTGACACTGCAAAATAATCCATTTTAATCTTGTCAAACAAGTGTTTTTCTCCATAAGAAGTCAATTTATGAAAGCGGCCGTTAGCCTCATCCATACGCCCGAGTTTCAATAATGCCAGACCTTGATAGAATATTTTATCAGGTTTCGCATCATTGTAGTACATGGCGGCAGCCGGTTCGGTAGGTCCGATGATTGCCTGTTCCCAACATTCCACAGCCTTGTCATGTTGTCCCAATCCTTCGTAAGCACAACCCAGGAAGTAATAAAAATCATTCTCCTGTGCACCATACAATTTGCCTTCACCAAGATGATGCGGATATTCCAGACATTCTTCCAATAATGATATTGCTTCTTTATTCTCACCGGCAGTTAATGCTTTCTTTGCCAATTCCACACGAGCCAGTTGATATTGGGCAGGCACTTTTCCTTCGCCACCCTCCCAGGGATGGAAGTTATGTGCATCCAATACCGTTTTCGCCTTTTCGTACTCTCCTGTCTGATTCAACAAGGTGATTTCTTCCAGTATCAGGTCATCACGCTGCTTAATAAGTTCAGGATATTGTTGCAGGAAAGCTAGGCGCTCTTTGTGCGAACGACGGACACGCTTGTAAAGTTGATCGAGTTCCATCAAGATACGTGCATCGGTTGTGTCAAGGCGGAAAGCACGTTCCATACATTCGATGGCTTTCGCTTCCTCATTTTTCTTGTTGAAGAATGCCAAAGCCAGGTTACGCCATACGGTCGGAAAGCTACCGTCCAGTCTTGCGGAAGTTTCCCATGCTTCCATAGCCAGGTCGTACTGGCGCTTGTCGTAATACAGATTACCCAAATAGTAAGGAGCTCTTGCATCGTCCGGATTCTGTACCATGGCACATTGCAAAGCAAGAATTGCTTCCAAACGGTTGGGAAAACAGTAATCGGGGCAAGCTTTGACTGCATCGGCAAATGCCTGTTTCACTCCGGAAAGTCCCCCCTGGTGCAGACACCAGCCCAGATAATAGTAAGTCATTGGTGTAACAATACCTTCGGCAATGGCTATATTCCATAAGGAAGCAGCTTCCTGCCAACAACCTGCGGCACAATAGTCAAGAGCTATTTCATCATAGTTGTGAGGTTCTCCACGCATCATCTCTTTCATGACAGACAATTCGTCGACTACGTTCGTTATCAGATACTTCTCATAACGACAGCCAAAGTTGAATTTATCAATAGCCAATGAGTCTTCAATCAGTTGCAGGGCTTCTTCGGTTCTGCCCATCCGGCGGAGAATAGCAGTTTTCAGAGCGCGGGCTTTATGATTATGCCAGTTGCGGATAAGCGAACGGTCTATTTCGTCTAAGGCATCTTCCAAACGACTTTGCATGGTAGAAATCTGCGCGCAGGCAAAGTATCCCGCATCCTGCCAGGCGGCATTCCAACAAGATTTATAGAAACGGTCGTAAGCCTCATTGTATCGTCTCTGGTATTTCAAGGCAAGACCGAGATTATAGATCGGTTCTCCGTCGTATGGATTCGGATTACGTTTCTGTAAGGTCTTTACGGCTGTAAGCAAGTATTGCTCCGCTTTATGGAAACGGCCTTTACGGATATACCATAGACCAAGCGCATTGTTATTACGCACATCAATCGGATCACGGCGCAATGCTTCTTCGTAGTATTCTACGGGATTGTATGTGGCGTGTCTGTACTGTTCCAAGTGTAAGCCGGTCAGATAAAGCTGTTCAGTAGTCTTTATTTCTTCCGGGAGCAGGGCTGCTTCAGCAGCGTCGGGAATAGGTTTCACTTCTTCCGGTTCTGCATGCCAATAAAGTAATTCCCTTCCGTTTGCCGTGATTTCAAGAATCAGTTTGTCGAGCTTCTCACCATTCACATTTACCGTTTCATCCAGCAATTCTTCCGGAGTGATAGTCACTTCCTTGCTATAATATATTTTCCCGTCTTCACCTTTCAAGACAACATTTACCGTTTGGCGCGAAGTAGCAAATATCTTGAAGCGAACGCTGTCCTCCCCTTCCGGTTCAATATTCATCAGCAAATCCCTGCTGGCATTCTTCACCACTCCCAATTCCCGGTAAGGCAGGAAATATTGAACGAAGCTCTTTTCTTCGTAAGGTTGGAGCCAGGTAAAGTCCGGTTGATTTTCGGTATAGACACCTGCCATCAGTTCAATGTACGGCCCGTCTTCGTCCGTCAGGTTGCGGTCCCATGCGCGGCCAAAGTCGCCGTTTCCCCACGTCCACTGTTTCTTGCCCGGAGAAATGTGGTGGTTCGCTACATGAAGCATGCCGGCACGAGTATCATTCTCATATCCACCCTCAAAGTTAAAGCGGGAGTTGACAGCCATATAGGAAGTAGGAACCTTGATATTCTTATAGTTCGAGATATCTACTCCGGCAGAATAATCCATCTTGTAGTAAGTACCCGTTGCGATGGGGAAACTGGATACGGCACGCTTTCCATGGTCGAAAACGGCATTGATATCGGGCGGGAATACGCTCTGATAGTAGTCGTTCACCGCTACGGCAGGGTTTGCCCACCACAGGAAGGTCTGCGGTACTTCAGTACGATTGTAAAGTACTCCCTTGATTTCAAGAAAAGCATGTCCCGGACGAAGCGTAAAACCTGCCATTCCTTTCTGATGAAACATACGTTCCATTTCATTCACCCATACCGTGACACTTCCGTCAGCATTTTCCTCAATAGTCGTATCTACAGGCATGTAGGTGCTGGGGCGGTGATGTTGAGGCCAGTTAAACTCAATGCCGCCTGAAATCCACGGTCCGGCAAGCCCTACCAAAGCAGGCTTTATCACATGATTATAATAAATGAAATGACGTTCTCTAATTTTATCGTATGCCATTTGTACACGTCCGCCCAGTTCGGGCAGAATCATGACCTTAATGTATTCGTTTTCGATAAAAATAGCATTGTATTCCTTATCCACTTTCTCATCAGACATCGATTCAATCACAGGATAAGGATAGACCACCCCGCTACTGCCTTGATATACGCGTTTCTCCAAGAATATTGGATTCTTCTCCGGTTTGCCTACTTCATAAGTAGGTATAACCACCTTTTCTTTCCATGCTTTTACCATCGTATTATTGATTATAAATTTGTTTTTGTATTCGTTGACAAAGAGATCAAGAGACAAAGAGGGTCAGGGACAGGGAGATTTTACATTCTCCCTGCCTGATTGATGATGTTATCCAATACCTATTTACTTACTTGTTAATTTGCCAACCTGTTGTTTTTTTTATTTGATTAAATCCTTTTCCAATGCTTCCAGTGATTTGCCTTTCGTTTCGGGCAACGCACGGAAGAAGAACAAATAGCCGACAGCACAAATGACTGCATAAATCCAGAATGTACCACTGCTTCCCAAGAAATTATTCAGTAACGGGAAAGTGTATGTCAGCGTGAAACTACCTACCCACAAAGCAAATGTACAGGTTGCCATTGCAACGGCACGCACCCGGTTCGGGAAGATTTCGGCAAGCAGCACCCAAGTGATAGGCCCCAGGGACATTGCATAACAAGCGATAGCCAGCACAACAAGTACCACCATAAAGAATCCGCTTACCTCGAAGAAATAGCAAGTGCCGAGAATGAGATAAATGCCAGCCAGCCCTCCGGCACCCAAAAGCATCAGAGCGCGACGTCCCAAGCGTTCGACTGTATAGATAGCCACAAAAGTAAAAACTACATTCGCCACACCTGTCACCACAATATTAAAGAGAACATCTCCCAACGAATACCCTGCAGACTGGAATATCTCCTGCGCATAATTGAAGATTACATTCGTACCGCACCATTGCTGGAATACAGCCACAATAATGCCTAAAACAAGTACCTTGCGGAACGGACGGCTAAACAATAACCGCAATCCTCCTTCCGACTTCGAAGAACCGGTTTCTTCCACCAAGCGAAGTTCCTGATCGGCATAATCATCACCACCTATTTTACTAAGCACATTCCATGCTTTCTCTTCTTTTCCTTTCATCGCCAGCCAGCGGGGACTTTCGGGGATGAAACATGCCAACAACAAGAATATCGCAGCAGGGAAGGCAGCCGCCCAAAACATCCATCGCCATCCCATCTGCCCGTTCCATGAAGCACAAATATCCACAGGAGAAAAGTCTGCAGGAATAGGTTCTGCAATCAGCCAGTTAGTGATTTGAGCGCCCAGGATACCGAGTACAATCGTCAATTGATTTAGCGAAACGAGTTTTCCCCTAATTGACGTAGGAGCTACTTCGGCAATATACATGGGAGAAAGTCCCGAAGCAATTCCGATTCCGATGCCACCTAAAAAACGGGCTGCCAAAAACCAACTAAATGCGGAAAACGCTCCGGTAGCATAAGCTGAAGACAAGAATATGAAAGCAGAAATTATCAGGAGAGGCTTACGTCCATAACGGTCTGCCATCATGCCTGCCACCATAGCGCCAATCAAACAACCGAGCAAAGCCACGCTCATGGCAAGTCCCTGCATGGCGGGTACATCGGCAATATCGAAATAGAGTTCATAGAAAGGCTTCGCTCCCCCTATCACCACCCAGTCGTAGCCAAAGAGAAGTCCGCCCATCGCAGAGACTAAACATATAAAATAGACAAACTTTTTATTATAACTTTTCATACCATTAGAAGATTGATTAATTGATACTGCAAAGATAGAGCATGTCAAGAGCATAAAAAATAGAATTTCATTCGATAAAGATGGACAATCTTATTTTTTGCAGTTTATTTGATAGATAAGATACATTGTTATATATTTGCGCAGAACAGTCGAATCATATACTATGAGATTATGGTAAAGTTGAAAGATGGATTTACCGGAGAAAGAGCTTTAGTGCTTCCCCGCATTATCGTTGACAAAATGGAAGAAGACCCTCTTACCTCCATGCTACACATTACTGACATCGGATATTATCCGAAAGCCAAGCATCACTTCCGGGAACGGAAAGAGCCTATCAACCAGTATGTATTCATCTATTGCATAGACGGGGCCGGATGGTATCGCATCGGCAATCAGGAATATACCGTATCCGCCAACCAGTATTTTATCCTCCCTGCGGGAGTTCCCCATGCCTATGCTTCCGACAAATCGTATCCATGGACTATTTACTGGATACACTTTAAAGGTATTCTCGCTCCCTTTTACGCTCAAGAGGCAAGCCGCCCAATGGATATCCAACCTGAATCGCATTCACGCATCAGTACACGAATCAATTTATTTGAAGAGATATTCAATACTTTGAAGAATGGTTATAGTAATGAGAACCTGCGTTATGCATTCTCTATGTTTCATTTTTATTTGGGAACATTGCGATATATACAACAATTTCGCAATGCAACTGCAAATAATGATGCAGCAGAAGATGAAAATGTAAGCGAACTGGCTATTCATTATATGAAAGAGAATATGGAAAAGCATCTTAGCCTACAAGATATAGCCGATCAGATCGGATATTCTCCTTCCCACTTCTCCCTGTTGTTCAAAAAGAAAACAGGCCATAGTCCTTTGACCTATTTCAACTTATTAAAGATACAGCAATCCTGCCAGCTACTCGACACTACTGATATGAAAATTAATCAGATATGCTATAAAATAGGTATAGAAGATACCTATTATTTCTCCCGGTTATTCAGCAAAATCATGGGGATGTCTCCACGTGAGTATCGTAAATCGAAAAAAGGATAACAAAGATTGAAAAAATAGCACACAACTATATAAATAAAAAGAGACTATGTTTTCTACAACATTGTCTCTTTTATTATTTTTCTAAATTTTAAATTAACCTCCTTATCTTTGTTCCATAAAGAAATAGACAAAGCAAAATTCTTATTTCAAAACGCCATAAATCACCAATAATCAATTTATATGAAATCCCAGTTCCGGACGTTCCTTTAAATATGTTATTAAATCCCGCCCCACCGAAAGCTTAATCGGACGGGAAATCAAATCAATTGACATGTGGCTTACATCGGCATCATCCGTCACTTTAAAATACAATTCCGTATTTCCCGGATGTTCCTTAGTCAAAGTGGCAAGTTCAGTAACCAAAGCCGAGTTCAAGACTGACAGAGGAATGATAATCGTGATCTTCTGCACCAGTTCTTCTTTCACATCGGGAAGAAGCTCCATAGAGGTGATTTTCACTTCCAATTCATCCTGCCGCCATTGTTTGGCTTGACAGCGAGCCTTGATATACAAGAACGTTCCTTCATTGAGATATCCCTGATAAGTCACCCAGTCATTTCCCCAGAATGGGATTTCAGTAGAACCGGAATAATCTTCAATCTTAGCAATGCCATATGGATTTCCGTTCTTGCTGACTCCGCGACGAACACTAGTTACAATTCCTCCCATCGTTATTTCACGACCAACAAGTGCAGCTTTATCTTCCAAATCCGCCATCCGTGTATTGCAGACATGTTCCAATACGATAGAAAATTCATCCAACGGATGAGCAGAAAGATAGATACCGACCAAATCACGCTCACGATTCAGACGATCAAGATCACTCCAGCGTTCTACCCCTTGAGGTATTTCAGGAGTTGCAACATCAATAACGTTTTCACCACCGAACAGAGAATTGACGGCAGCCGCTTTATCTGCCTGATAACGGTTACCATAACGCATTAATGTTTCCAGGAAAACTTCTCCCTTAGAGTTTACAGCAAAATATTGTTCCCGTTTCAGTTCCGGGAAACTATCAAATCCTCCGGCTAATGCCAGACATTCCATATTCTTCTTGTTGCAGGCATTGAGATTGACACGTTGCACAAAATCAAAGATTCCGAGGAAAGGACCATTTTGCCTGCGTTCTTCCATAATGCTTTGCACGGCAGCTTCACCTACACCTTTGACGGCCCCAAGTCCAAAACGAATATCACCATCATGGTTTACGGTAAACTTCAGGTTACTCTCATTTACATCCGGTCCCAGTGTCTGAATACCCATTGCCTTACATTCGTCCATCAGTTTCGTGATATCGGTAATGTTCGACAAACTTCGGCTCATGACAGCTGCCATATATTCAGGAGGGTAATTTGCTTTTAGATAGGCTGTTTGGTAAGCTACCCACGAATAACAAGTAGCATGTGATTTATTGAAAGCATAAGACGCAAACTTTTCCCAGTCGGTCCAAATCTTTTCAAGCACTTTCGGGTCGTGTCCGTTCTTACGCCCACCTTCAATAAATTTAGGTTTCATGTGATCCAGCTTGTCGCGCAGCTTCTTACCCATCGCTTTACGAAGGGCATCGGACTCACCACGGGTAAAGTCAGCCAATAAGCGTGACAAAAGCATCACCTGTTCCTGATAAACCGTAATACCATACGTATCCTTCAAGTATTTCTCCATTACCGGAATATCATACTCAATCGGTTTGCGTCCATGTTTACGATCAATAAAATCAGGTATATAATCCATAGGTCCCGGACGATAGAGGGCATTCATGGCAATCAAATCTTCGAATGTAGAAGGCTGCAATTCGCGCAGGTACTTCTGCATACCGGCAGATTCAAACTGGAATGTACCAATCGTACGTCCGTCACTATATAATTTATAAGTAGCCGGATCAGAAATGTCTATTGCATCGACATCTACCTCAATATTACGACTTAAACGGATATTTTCAACAGCTTCTTTGATGATAGACAAAGTTTTCAGACCGAGGAAATCCATCTTAATCAACCCAGTATCTTCAATCACCGAGCCTTCATACTGGGTAACAAGCATCTTTTCGCCCGTTTCCTTATCATCAGCAGTGCTGACAGGTACCCAGTCAGTAATATCATCACGGCAAATAATCGTACCGCAAGCATGTACACCTGTACCACGCACGTTGCCTTCAAGCATTTTGGCATACTTGATCGTATCCCGCAATAGAGGATCAGATGACGCTTCCGCTGCTTGCAATTCGGGAACATAAGCAATGGCATTCGGCAAATTAAGTTTCTTGTCAGGAATCTTGTCAGGAACCAGTTTACACAAACGATCGGATTCTGACAAAGGTAGCTTTTGTACACGCGCGACATCCTTGATAGCCATCTTTGTCGCCATAGTACCATACGTAATAATATGAGCAACTTTTTCCTGACCATATTTATTTGTCACCCAACGAAGTACCTCACCACGACCGTCATCATCAAAGTCCACATCAATATCGGGCAAGGAAATACGGTCTGGATTCAAGAAACGTTCAAACAGCAAATCATATTGGATAGGGTCTATCTTCGTAATACCCAAACAATAAGCCACTGCTGAACCTGCTGCCGAACCACGTCCCGGACCTACCGACACACCCAGTTCCTTACGTGCCGCATTGATAAAGTCCTGTACAATCAAGAAGTATCCGGGGAAACCCATCGTTTTCATGATGTACAATTCGAAGTTCATTCGTTCTTTGACTTCTTCCGTTAGAGGTTCACCATAAATTCTTTTAGCTCCGTCAAAAGCCAGTTTTGCCAAATAATCTCCTTCAAGTTTTATACGATAAAGTTTATCATAACCACCCAAGCGTTTAATTTTTGCTTTCGCATCCTCTTCACTTAATACCACATTACCATGTTCATCTTGAGTAAACTCGTCGAACAAGTCTTTTTCTGTAAACTTCGCCCGATACCCCTCCTCTGTTCCGAAATCTTCGGGAATGGCGAAAGTCGGCATGATAGGTGCATGGTCGATCGAGTAGTATTCTACCTTATCAAGAATCTCCAGTGTATTGCTCAATGCTTCGGGCACGTCGGCAAAGAGTTCGTTCATCTCTTCGCGTGTCTTCATCCATTCTTGTTTGGTGTAAAGCATACGGGTAGGATCATCCAAATCCTTACCGGTACTCAAACAGATCAAACGGTCGTGCGCTTCCGCATTTTCTTCATCTACAAAGTGAACATCATTCGTACAAATCAGTTTGACATTGAATTTCTTAGCATATTCTATCAAATGTTTGTTCACATTCACCTGCAACGGGTAACATTCGTGATTGGCACGGGGAACGGTCGCTTTATGGCGTTGTAACTCCAGATAATAGTCATCGCCAAACAAGTTCTTATACCATTGTATTGCTTCCTCCGCTTCGGCAAATTGCCCGGCAGTAATCCGCTTCGGCACCTCACCACCGAGACAGGCTGAACAAATAATAAGTCCTTCGTGATATTTTTCGAGTTCGCTACGGTCAGTACGCGGACGCATATAATAACCGCGCGTCCACGCGTGCGATACTAATTTAATAAGGTTGTGATAACCTGTTTCATTCTTAGCCAATACGATCAGGTGATAACCACTCTGGTCGGGCTTGCCTTCTTTCAGGTCCATGGTACGACGTGCTACATACATTTCACAACCTATGATCGGTTTGAATAGTTTATTTTCCGCTTCCACGATCTTAGCTTTGCAAGCAGCAATCTCCGCCTCTTTATCCTCGCACTCTATCGTACCGGCCTCAATTCCTGCAATTCGCTTCTTCAGGTCCTTGACTTCACCTTTCGGACCGCTGTTCTTCTTATTGACGTAGTTCGTAAATTCCTTGATACCGAACATATTTCCATGATCGGTCACGGCAATACCCTTCATCCCATTCTTCATGGCTTTATCGACCAGACGAGCTACGCTAGCCTGACCATCCAACAAAGAATATTGAGTATGGACATGTAAATGAACGAAATCCTGCATA
>ULXV01020714.1_pt1 | contig 27516 bp, 9 predicted proteins | sample 1961601 | NCBI WGS metagenome assembly ULXV01 (sample SAMEA4835847, study PRJEB28245) | human gut metagenome | biome: gut microbiome; material: fecal sample | place: Denmark | collected 2008 | reverse complement strand
TGTGTGTGTGTGTGTGTGTGTGTTTATAAATTAAACACATATACACAAGCGTTTTTTGATACTTTAACAAAATATCTTTTGAAAGCTGTGGCCGGTCACAACCCACCGTCCGGAAACCTTGTGTTTCCGGTGTCCGGACATATCGTCCCACATGGCATATCTGTAAAAAGGCTTTCATTCCGTTAGTATCAAATTCATTCTTTCTGTCCGTGCCTATGCTTTAGCATTATTTTTACACGAACAACAATGCAAATAAAAAACATTTTTTTCAAATGAACAAATCTTTTTCTGCCTTTTTTTAAAGAAAACAGCATGTAAACTTCAAAATTTTTCGGGGGGGGGGGTAAAACACTGGTATACAGAAAAATACGCCAAAAACAGCAGCCTTTCATCACTATAGTCCACATTCCTATGAACATACCGCCTTCCTTTTCCGTCTTCCATCTTCCTATTTTCCGCGCAATACACCTTTTCTTTCCCACTATGTTTTTGGATTTTAATCCTATATTTGTAGAAACCGCTCAATTTCTTTCAGCCAAACGAAAAATCGTTTGGCTGAGAACGATTCTCCGATGTGCGGCAAACGAATTACGGACATACAGAACCCCTCCAAAACGACACAGCGACGTGATAATATGTCCTAAAAAAGACCCGTCTCCTCTTCTTTACCTTTCCTCGAAAAAAGCCTTCACGCGTTCATACTTCCTGTATACCAATGCGTTAAGGTGAACTTCCCTCTGTTTTTCCCTTCACCTGTCCTTCACCGTCCCTTCACCTCCTATAGGATTTCATTGGACAACCAGAAAGGTTAAAAGGCGTAAACCATTCACCCTAACACATTATAAAACAAGAAGTATGAACTCGTGAAGGCTTTTCTACGCCACGGTATTACCTGCCGTGAATCCTTACAGAGCCTTACCCTTCAGCACGGCACCGCCCTGAGCCGGAAGCGTGAACTTAAACTGGCCTTTCTTACCCACTTTGGTTTCTTCCACCTGCGGGGTCTTGCCGTCTTTGCCATCATGGTAATATGCCACCGGGCTACCGGCCAACATGGGCAAGTCTACCGTCAGTTTGAGCGTCTCTTTTCCGGCATTCAAGGCAGCCACATACCAATCCTGCCCGTGGCGACGCGCCAACACGACGTAACGTCCGGGGTAACCGTCGATGAACTTCACTTCATCCCACACCGTAGGAATCTCTTTCATGAAGTCTATCTCGAAGGCCGGCACATCCGTCAGGTTGTTCGGTGCCAAAGCAAAATTCTGGACGGGGTTCTGGAAAGCCACGGCCGTGGCCAACTGGAAAATGTCGGTGGTGACACGGGTCGGGCCGCCGTCGTTCCCCCGGTTCATGCGCTTGTTGAGGAAAGTGCCGCCGAACTCCATACATCCCACGGTGTTGCGAATAAAGGGATGAAGCGTGGCATTGAATGCTTCGTTGTCGCAGAAATGCTGGTTGAAAATCATATTCTCGGATGCCAGCACGGCCTCGCTCCCCACATAGTTGGGATACATGCGCTCCCAGCCGCGCGGCAACGTACAACCGTGGAAGATAACCATCAGCCCGTGGTCGTCGGCATCGCTCAGGATGGCCTCATAAAGGCGCATCGTCTCCTGCTTGTCGCCGCCGAAGAAGTCCACCTTGATGCCCCTCACGCCCTGTTGCTGCAACCAACGCATCTCACGTTTACGGGCAATCGGGTTGTCCATGATGTTTATCGGGCTTTGCTCGATGTCGTTCCAGTAACCGCTGGAACTGTACCACAAGAAAAGTTCCACGCCCTTGCTGCGTGCGTAACGGATAAGCTCTTCCATCCGCTTATGGCCGATATTGTTGTCCCACCAGTTGTCTATCAGGGTGTATTCGTAGCCCATGGCGGAAGCCATGTCGATATAGCGCACCTGATCGTCGTAGTTGATACTGTTGTCCTGCCAGAGAATCCAGCTCCACGTACCGCGCCCGTACTTATACTTATGCTCTGTGGTGAAACGGGGTTCCACTACGTCCCACGGAACGGTGGTCTCCACGATGGGAGCCAAGTCCCGGGACACCGTGAGCGTACGCCAAGGCGTATGGCCGGGCAAGGCAAAGGCCGGTTCCGACGTGCCGTTACCGTTGTTTTCTTCCGGCATCGGGAAAGCCACAGTGTACAGGCCGTCCTGCGCGTCGCTCAGGCGGGAACCGCAATAGCGGCTGTCCACGCCCGTTTCGCTCACGAGCACCCAACCGTCTTCACCCACATGGAACAATCCGGGGAAGGTGTAGCCGTGGCCATACTGTGAAGGCGTGTCCATCGGTGCGTCGGCCTTGTATTCCTCCTCGTAACTGGGCTTCGTCCGCTTCCAACCTATCATGGCATCGCTTTGCGGCGTCAGGAAAGTCGTGGTCTTGCCGGGGAAACGGAACCCGGTGGTTTCGTTCATCACGCGCACGCTGCCCGTTCCGCCCTGCTTGGGCAGGAAATAACGGAAAGCCACGTTGTGGTCTTCCACCACGAATTCCACTTCCATCTCCTGTTTCTTGGCATTGGCCAGACGCACGGTAAAGGTATTGGCCTTCTTGTCCACCCGGCTCGCCTTGCTGCGCTCCAGGTCGTAACGGATGTCGCGCGTGCCGGTCTGTTCTTTCACCCATACCAGGTCGCGGCTGAAATCACCGATATTGGCCACCAAGCCCAAGGGAGACTCCTCCAACATCGTCACTTCCTTCCGCCCTTCTTTCCCGTCCGCATAATATCCTACCTTATAATATGCACGTCCGTCTTTCAGTCCTACTTTGAGGAAGGTCACACCGTCGGGACTGGTGACGGTCTTTTCATCCTGCTGCGCTGCGGTAGCCATAGCTGCCGCCAAAGGAGCAGCGTCCGCTCCACCGGCGGCCCAAGCCGCCCCGCCCGCAGACATCATTCCGGCTAACAAGATAGCCGCCAAAAAGTTTTTCTTCATTGCTTTTTCATTTTTAGTTCATATGTTTTTCCATATTCTCATTTTCCAAACTGATACCCCCGGAAAAGCTTGCCGCTCCGTTCCAATTCCGCACCGAAATAGAAGCCGGGCTGTGTGGGTTGGTTATAAGCCACGTTTTCCGTTACGATACTGAGCCGGTAAGGCCGGTCTTCCAAAAACGTATGGAAACGGTAAGGAGTGGGAAGCGGGGACACATACACGCGCAAAGCCGTATTATCCGCCGTGCGCACCACGACCTCTTCGCGCCAGTCGCCCAAGATGTCGCCCTGCAAACAAGGATTGCTTTTCGACCCGTTGTTGAAACTGCATCCGTCGAACGTCGCCAGCGGACGGCAAGCCTTTGCCTCCCAGTCGTACTTGCTCACCGTTTCATGGTCCAGCATCTCGCGCAGCAAATCACCGTCCCACCATACGGCCATGTTCATCGGCAAGCCCCGTGGCGCGGCACAAACCACCTCTCCTTTTATATTCCGTATGCCTCCGGAAGCCGACGACCACATCTCCACACCGTAATTCGTAGGGTCGATGTCCGCCGCCATGCAACGTCCCACGTCCTTGGCCGCCGGGAGTTGAAAGATGACCTTTCCGGTCGCGGCATCGCGGAAATCACTTCCGTCGCGCTTGTTCTCGTGGCAATCCCACACTTGCAAGCGGTCGGACGAGGGGTCGAAAGCCGTGAGGTGCAAGGCGTCGCCATGACCGAAACCGGTATTGTACAGCCCCGTCCCGTCATGGTCTATCGCACACGAGCCGTATGTGATTTCGTCACAACCGTCACCGTCTACGTCGGCCACACGCAGGTTATGGTTCCCCTGCCCTGCGTACGAAGCCCAACGGGCGGAATCCGTATCGAACACCCAACGCGACGTCAGCCGCTTGCCATCCCAATCGAAAGCCGCCAAAACACTGCGCGTATAATATCCCCGGCACATCACCACGCTCGGGTGCCGCCCGTCCAAGTAGGCCACAGCCGCCAGATACCGCTCGCTGCGGTTAGCATAATTGTCGCCCCAGTCTTCCAACCGTCCGCGCGGAGGGACATAGTCCACCGTCTGCAAGGCCGCGCCCGTCCGCCCGTCGAACACGGTCAGGAACTCCGGTCCCGAAGCGATATACCCCTTCCGGCCTTCCACCGGTTCTTGCGCCCCCACCCGGTAGTCCGCCGAGGGGTCGCCTATCGTATGTCCCCGGCCGTCCACCGTGCCGTCTGCGGTCTTGGCCGTGACTTCAGCCCGTCCGTCGCCGTCGAGGTCATACACCATGAACTGGGTGTAATGCGCCCCCGCACGGATGTTACGCCCCAAGTCGATACGCCACAGACGGGTGCCGTCCAGTTCGTACGCGTCCAGGAACACCGTCCCGGTGAAACCGCTGTGGGAATTGTCTTTGGCATTGGAAGGCTCCCACTTCAGTACAATCTCAAAATCCCCGTCGCCGTCCAAATCACCGACGGACGCGTCATTGGCCGTATAGGTACAAGCCTCACCGTCGGGCATCGTCTGCGGCTCCGGTTGTTGCAACGGGATGTTGACATAACCGCACGGGGCATCGGCCGGAAGCGTCCATTTACCGCCGGACGACGTTTTTTCACGACCGTCTATCACCGGACGTACCTCATATACCGATTTTCCCCGGGAGGGGTTATAATCGTAAAATTGTGTGGAAACAGCCACAGGTTTAGGAGTAACCAACAGGCCGTCGCGATACACGTTGAATACCGTACGCACCGGATCGGAGGACAAATAACGCCAACTCACCATGACCGTATCGGGCGATAGCCTGACAGCTACGGTTCCCCGTCCCAGACGTTCTTCGGTAGCAGAAAAAGACGCCCTCGTTTCCGGTTTCCTAACTGCACTTACGGAAACGGCATCTTTCTCCTGCATGGCAACCGGCCATACGGCCCCGACCATGCACAAGGCTGAAATACATACACAAGTTTTCCTCAGATTATTTTTCATGAGCCTTCAGTTAATGACGGTGCGAATATAGCGAAAAGAAAGGAGATGCCCGACCGACAGACTGATAAAATCTATTAAAATCTCAGGGACTCCCTACAGAAAAGCATAAAAATAAGGCGTTTCTTACCTGAAAATCTATTATATTTGCACGAGATAGGCGGAAGTCTGCAAATTCGGGCCAGCCGAATTACACCCGACTTACACTATCTCTACAACAAAATGGAACTAAAAAAAACGATAACGATTATAAAAGTCCTTTTCGTGTTTCTTTTGGCATACGCCGGAGAGACACAGTTTTTATATGCCTCGGCCGCACCGGCCGGAACAGACCGTTTCACCTTGGTCATCGATGCAGGACACGGCGGAAAAGACCCCGGTGCCATAGGCCGTTTCTCCCGCGAGAAAAACATCAACCTGTCTGTAGCAAAGGCATTCGGCAAACTGGTGGAAGAAAATTGTCCGGACGTAAAAGTGATTTATACCCGAAAGACCGATGTGTTCATTCCGTTGGGACGACGGGCGGAAATCGCCAACCGGGCGAATGCCGACCTGTTCGTGTCCATACATACGAACTCTTTGCCGGGCAAGGCGATAGGCCGGGGAACTGAAACCTACACGCTGGGTATGGCCCGCGCCGATGAGAATCTGGAAGTGGCCAAACGGGAAAATGCCGTAATCCTGGTGGAGGACGACTACAAGGAACGTTATCAGGGATTCGACCCGAAGTCTTCGGAAAGTTACATCATTTTCGAACTGATGCAAGACAAATACATGGCCCAGAGCGTGGACTTTGCCAAGCAAATCCAAAAAGAGTTCAGGACAACCGGCGGACGGCCGGACAAAGGCGTGCATCAGGCAGGGTTCCTCGTATTACGGGAAACAAGCATGCCGAGCGTATTGATTGAATTGGGCTACATTTCCACACACGATGAAGAGGCTTTCCTCAACTCACAAAACGGTATCCGTAAAATGAGCCAAAGCATTTACAACGCCTTCCTTTCTTATAAAAGACAGCATACGAAGGGAAAGACAACGGGAGCGGAAAAGGATGTCCTACAAGCGGAAAGCGATGAAACGCAAGCCGTGGAAGGTGCCGTAACGGATACCCCCGAAAGCGACATCGGCGTATTGACCCAAAACAGCGATAAGCCTTCAACCTCAGAACCGGAGGAGAAAAAGCAGGAACAACCGGAAACGGATTCCCAGCCTGTATTCAAAATACAAATCCAGGCTTCCACCCGACAGATTCCTGCGGGCAGTTCCCGTTTCAAAAACCTTTCTCCGATAGATTTCTATAAAGAAGGGGCTTATTATAAGTACACGTACGGGGCAACTACCGACTACCAGGAAGCCATTAAAATACGCAATAAAATAAAAGAAGATTTTGAAGGGGCTTTTATCGTGGCTTTTAAAAACGGCCAAAAGATGGAACTCTCTGAAGCCATCTCCGAATATAAAAAGAACAAATAAACGTTGAGAAACTTATGAAATACTTTACGAAAGAAGTTAAAATCGGCTTGACCGGCGCTGTGGCTATCGCCGCACTCTTTATCGGACTCAACTTCTTGAAGGGCATTAACCTGTTCAAGTCCAGCAATTCCTATTACATAGAATTTTCGGACATCAAAGGATTGGCCAAGTCCGGCCCGGTGTTGGCCAACGGATATAAAATAGGTACGGTGCGCGATATCCTTTATAATTACCAACTGCCGGGGCACGTATTGGTAGAAATCAGCGTAGACGAAAGCATGCGCCTGCCCAAGGGTACAAAAGGCACATTGGTTACTGAAATGTTGGGGGGATGTAACCTCAACCTTTTATTGGGCAATCCCGAAGACGGCCATTACGCTCCGGGCGACACCATACAGGGAGACGACACCAAGGGGCTGATGGACAAGGCCGCCGACATCGTCCCGCAAGTGGAACAAATCATGGGCAAAGTGGACACACTTTTGACTACATTGAATACGTTGGCTGCCAACCCGAATTTACCAAGCATTATGGAAAACGCCCAAAGCATTACGGCCAACCTGAACCAGAGCAGCCGACAACTGAATCTGCTTCTGCGTAACGACCTGCCGGAACTGACGGGAAAGATGAGCCGTATAGGCGACAATGTCATTACCCTGACCGACCATATGAACGAACTGGATCTGCAAGCCACTTTAAGCAAAGTAGACACGACATTGGGTTATGTGCAGCTCATGACCGAGAAAATGAACCGCAAAGACAATACACTGGGACTATTGCTGAACGACAGTGCTTTGTATAACAATCTGACTCATACGGCGGGCAGTGCCAATAACCTGCTTATAGATTTGAAAGAAAATCCGAAACGCTACGTACACTTCTCGCTTTTCGGACGTAAGAACTAACCTCGAAAAAACAGAGGCCGCAAGGCTTGTAAAGCCGGATACCCGATTAAGGTGTCCGGCTTTGTATTTTCCGTCCCGACTACCCCCGGAAAGCCTATCCTCCGGCAAGACAAACACTTAGAGAAAAGCAAGCAAAAAGCACAATTTTATTTTTTTATTTTTTATCATTCTGACTGCAAGGGAATTAAAACGTCTTTAGCATCTCGTCCTGAACTGAAGGCTTGTTTTTATCGCGGAATATTGCGAAATTTGCAGCGTAGAAGTATATAGGAAGTTCATCGGATAAACACAAAATCTAATGGAAGGTTCAGCGCAATCGTTATGGGAACGTTGTCTGCCCATCATTCGCAATAATGTAGACGAGAAACAATACAGGACATGGTTTGAACCGATTCAGATCATCTCTTTCGAGAAGCAAGTACTGACATTCGGCTTGCCAAGCCAGTATTTTTATGAATTCTTGTCGGAACATTTCGGCCGGCTGATATTCTCCGTCGTACGACGAGTTTTCGGAGAAGGAACGCAGTTGAAATACAGCCTGATGGTAGACCAGACCCATCATTTGACCGTAGACATCGAGCCGGTCAACACACAGCCTCTGACGCCCCGTGCCAAGATACAGGCAACGGGTAGCAACAGGGCGCCCAGTCCGTTGCAGGCTCCCATGCCTCAGGATTTGGATCCTCAGTTGAACCGAAACTACAGTTTTGAAAACTTCATCGAAGGAGTAAGCAACAAACTGCCCCGCTCCGTAGGGCAGGCTATAGCCGAACATCCGAAACAGTCTACATTCAATCCTTTGTTTATCTACGGAGCTTCCGGTGTGGGAAAGACTCATTTGGTAAACGCTATCGGGGCCAAGATCAAAGAACTTCACCCTACAAAGCGTGTACTGTACGTTTCCGCCCACCTTTTTCAGGTGCAATACACGGATTCCGTACGGAAAAACACCGTAAACGACTTCATCAACTTCTACCAGACTATCGACGTACTGATTATCGACGATGTGCAGGAATTTGCCAGTCTGACCAAGACCCAAAACACGTTCTTCCACATATTCAACCATTTACACCAGAACGGACGACAACTCATCCTGACATCCGACCGACCGCCCACAGCCTTGCAAGGCATGGAAGAACGGTTGCTGACTCGTTTCAAATGGGGATTATTGGCCGAACTGGAGAAGCCGAACCAACAGCTTCGCCATGATATTCTGGAAAACAAAATACGGCAGGACGGCCTGAAAATACCGGAAGAAGTCATCGACTTCGTTTCGGAAAACGTGAACGACAGCGTACGCGAATTGGAAGGTATCGTCAACTCTCTCATGGCTTACTCCGTCGTATGGAACCGCGACATAGACTTGCCTTTGGCGGAACAGATTCTTAAACGTGCGGTAAAACAGGAGAACAAACCGGTGACCATAGATTTCATACTCGACAAAGTGTGTGGGTACTTCAATGTCAAGCAAGAGGACGTGTTCACCAAATGCCGCAAACAACCCGTAGCGCAGGTACGGCAAATAGCCATGTACTTGGCCCAAAAACATACCAATCTGTCATTAGCCCGTATCGGTTCGCTGATTGGAAAACGCACACACGCCACGGTATTGCATTCTTGCAGCGTAGTAGAAGACCGGCTGCACGTAGACAAGGCATTCAAATCCAAAATGGATGAAATAGAAAAGCTGCTGAAACAACGGTAAGCTTTCTATTTTAAAGAATTTAGGAGGTGTACCAAATGCAGGTTCCCCTTATATTTTTGATATGCCTCCTATACTTTCCTGAACGGCCGTTTTAGTTTTGCCCCTTGTTTTTTGAGCGACATCAGGCTTTATGTCCTTATTGACGATTCCGAGCGCAAATGCAAGATGGAGGGAATACCTTTTATATAAATCTTCGCAAAAGCCCTTTTCTTAAATCCGTACCCGAAGGGATTTGCAGTTTTTTCCGGATATTGGAGCGCTGACAGTTTATATTCGACTCTTTCTTATCCAATATGTTGCACACATCTTTCATGCCATATCCCTTGAGAATGAGCGTGGCTATCTCACATTCCGAACGGGACAGTTCCGGAAAAACCAGATCCATTTTCTCATAATCGATATGGGTCTGTTCATACCAAGTCATGATATTGTTTTCCACATTCTTCTGCGCCTGCAAGCCTTGCTTTTCCATCAGGATATTCATCAGCTCATCCATCTGTTTCTCCGGAACGCCCTGCGTATGTGCCAACTGTATGTATTTTCTGATATCTTTCTTGTTGACGTGCAGCAACGACAGCAGGCGGTAACGGCTGCTTTGCAGGTTTTCATTCTCCTTGGTCACGATAGCCAGATGATAGGACAACGGTTTGGCCATTAGTCCGACAAGCAGGAATATGATAATGAAAGGAAATACGACGTTTGACAATATGACATTGCCTGACAAGACACAGCAATAAATATAGGTGAGGAAGGTCGTAAAGACCAACGGCCAGACATATCGGCTCAAATAGCCAATAATACAGAAAAAGATGATGGCACCCAACAATATCATATCCCCGATAATCAAGGTCACATGATAATAAGTGATATGATGGGCGGCATATATCATTTCAGCCAACGTGAAAGCCTGACAAATAAACATCAGCAAGATCAACGAGGTTTTCAGAGACATCCGTTTCTTGATAAAACCCAGGTAGATAAACAGAATCGACAGCAGATGACACATATTAGCCACATAAAAATAGCTACCGTAAGGGCCTGACACACCCAACAGATTGATGTCCAGTATCAGCACGCTGCCCACCGTGGCATAAATATAGATAAACAAGCGCTGCTTGTCTACAAAAGAGTTTTCGATATACTGCCTGAAAGCTACCGGAATAATACGGTGTATATTTTTAAGATAGGTTGTTGCCTTCATGTTGTTCCTTTTTTTACAATCTCCAGCAAGGTTTCTCTCAAGTTATCACCTTTCTGCAATTTCAGCTCCGCCCGTATTTTGGTCCGCTGGCACGTGATGTTGGAAGGAGCCTTGTTCATCAGATAGGCTATCTCCGACACCTTTTTACCAGCTATAATCAACTGGCAGATTTCATATTGCGTGGGCGACAGTGTGGGACATGCCATTCTGAGCGGGTCCTGCCGATTCTGCAATTGCCTGTACCACTCTTCTGCATCTTGCCTGACATCCTGTTGCGTCTCCTTGCCTATCAGTTCCATCAGTTTGTCGGTCTGCAAAGACATCAGGTCGTTCTTTCCAGCTAGTTGCAACAGGCAAAGCATGTCGGATTTCGTCATATTCGAGAGCGATAAAATGGTCTGATGCGTGTTTTTTATTTCCCTGTTTACCGTAGTCAGATGCTTCAGCAGTATGATAAGCCTGTTGCCCAAGATGGTAACTATGGTTATTATCATGGCTAATATGCCAAACAGATTGTTCAACAAAGGACAACCGCTTTTCAGGCAGCAATAACCGTATGCCAAAACAGTAGACAAGGCTATCACATAAGAAAGTCCCCTAAGATACGCACAGATAGCAAAAAACAACATGATGGTCAACATCACCATGCTGCTCACGATGGCTTGCAGATAAAAGTCGGGAGCATCGTGTACCAAAGACACCATAACGATTATGTTGAACACCACGCACAACCCGATACTGACAGACAAAGCGGTGGAAAGTAATATCTTTCGGAAAAGGAAAGCGATAAACGTTCCGGTAAACAACACATTTATAAATATTCTAAACGGCAACAGAAACATCCATCTTTCTCCCATCCATCCTACATACTGCAACAAGAACAAGGCTGAAATAATCAAGACCAGACACAGATAGATGGAAAGCCGCTGCCAATTTACGAAGTTGTATTCCAAATCACAGGAGAAATAGTCCCATATCTTCCGTCGGATATTGCTAAAAGTCTTGAATAGTCCCATATTGTGCTTTTTGTAGTATCTTAACGGCTACAAATATAATCATTTTTAATATAACACTAACTATTTTAAGGCCTTTTTTAAGGTCGGTTAGTATCTTTTTGACCCATTCTCCGCGCCTTTGTTTCAACACCAAGCCATCTCGATGGCCTAAAGACACTAATTTTGCAAGACCATGTATTTAATATAATTTTTTAAAAGAAACTGAGATAAACTTGAAGAACAACGACATTCCTTTACATGGAAAAGTGCTTCGAACAATAATCATTAAAACGAGAATATATTTATGAACATGAAAAAAATGACAGCTGTATGTGTGTTGCTGGCAAGCGGTGGTCTGCCGCATGCCTTGGCAGACAGTAGCAGCGGGCTGCCCGGCCAAAGCGTGAGCAGCCAAATGGCAGCGTCGACTGTGCCTGACGAAGAAGGAGGCGGAGAAGTTGGCGGAGATGGAGAAGGAGGAGAAGAAGTTGACCCGCCTGCTCCGACTGTGGATAAAACCCAATTGGCAGCAGTTATAGCAGAGGCAAATCTTTCTATCTACCCATATGTGAAAGACCAGGCCATTGAGGCACAAGAAGTCTTTGATAACGAGGAGGCCACCCAAGAAATGGTAACCGAAATCACACAGAAATTGACTGATATAATTAACAACGCCAAGAATTTAGAAGAGAATACCTTTCAAGCAGTCGATGAAGAGACGCTAAAGGCTAAATATTTCGAATTCTATGGCCAGCCGGTAGGTGAAGAAGCGGCAGCAAATGCCTTTACCCAATCCGATTTCGGAGAACTCAACCAGATGGTCAAGGATACGATAAACTATCTTCTTCCTGATTTTGCCCAAAACGAAGACGAGCGGAATACTATCCAAACGGGGCTGGAGCGTCAGTTTAAGATTTGCATCGCACGTTCCAATAGCCTGTTGGTAGACTATAGTAAAATCTTAATAGATTTGATAACCAAGATAGACAGTGAAAATTCCGTTTACCAAGAGTTGACATCAGAGCAGATCTACATTACAACTAAAAGTTGGGAACATCAAGAGATGTTAGTGGAGGTTATTCAATATGTCGAGCCGGGAAGCAAACTACGGAAACTAAATAAAGATGGTGAAGAAGAAGGTCCGGAAGGCAGTGAAGGGCCGGGAGAAGGTGAAACCCCGGAAGATGACGGACCGAAATATGACATAGAGCTTGTATCTGAAACCCATGATGTCTATATAATAAGTACTGCAGTCAACTGCAATATCACCACCATCAAAGACAACGGCAATATTTTGGGTACACTCATTGCATTGACCGACCTGAAAATCGAGGCTCAAAAGAGCAGCGATGAAGCATTGGAAACTTTAAACCAATATTTTACGGCAGAGGAACAAAACGGTGCTAACCAAGAATGGCAGAAAGTCAACGCCCTGATAGAAACGTTAAATGAAGTCATTGCCGAAGCTACCGAAGCAAACGACATCCATAACGCACAAGCCAACGTGAACGAAGGCCTCAACAACCTGTCCGTTTTATCGAATGAATGCCGCACGGCATTGCAAGACAAACAGAACGAAGCCAACCAACTGTTGGGCGTGCTGGCTGACCAAGCCGAGGAGGGGAAAGACAACCACCACCAGCAGCTTCAGTCCATCATTACGGATGCCACCACCCTGCTCAACAGCGAAAGCAAGGTGTTGTCTGCCTATACCGGAGCGACCGAAAGACTGGACGCACAAATTGAAACGGAAACAGCCTATTATCAGGAATGTGCCAAGCGATTAAAGGATTTGATTGGAACTGTCGAAGACTGGAATAACGATAAAAACGACCCGGATTTGACTATTGCCCTGCAAACTGCAAAAGAAAAATCAGCCTTGGCTGCCGAGATGCAATTGACAGACACCAATATCAACCAGGCCGTCACCGACCTGCAAGAAGCATACGACTTGGCACAAAACCGTTATAAAGCACAGGATGAAATCAACAAACTGCAAGACTGCATCGACACTTATGGCGATGAAGACGGTCGTCTGGCCGAATTGCAGGAAAAGGCCAAAAACGTATCCAACAGTACGGCCGGAGAGTTGTGGGATGAAATAGCACAGGCTATTAAAGATACGGAAGACCTCAGCAAGGCATGCCACAACGAACTGGAAGAGATGATTAAAAGAGCCGAAAGATATTACGGCAGATGGCAGGCTACGCTGGGAGATAGACTGAAAAAATTGAAGACGGAAATTGACGACAAAAACCGATTACTGGAAACAGAGAAGAATATCGCAAACCTGAAAAAAGCCTATACCGAGCTGGATAACGTGTACAGGGAGACCGGCGGTTATTCCGACCCCTACGAATACCAACAGGCTCTGAGCAGTCTGATAGACGAAGCGGAAGAGATACAGAAGAAGTATAATTATGCCTCTTTGGGTGATGCCATTACAGCTTCCAAGAGTGTAGTAGGCAGCGAAGACACTTATAAGTTGCAACAGCAATACAATGTGCTGCAACGCGAAATCAATCAGACCAAAGAACAATATATTCTATTGACCCAAAAGTTGGACGAATATATTGCCGGTCCGGTCAAGGACAAAATGACGGCGCGCTATGCCGGTGATATACCCGAAGACCAGGCTGCATTGATAGAAAAGGTGAAAGCCGACCTGCAACCGTCTCAAGAAACTGAAGCCGTTGAAGGCGACCGTGTATGTACGGACATGAAGGTATTGCAAGAATACCAGAACAGTTTGCAAAACATGCTGACCGCGGTAGACGCCGCATGGAACAAGGCCGTGTCCGATTTGGAAAAGGCAGTCAATGAAACCAAACTGACCTTCGACCAGAACTATCCCGACAACGAAGAGCTGGAAACCGCCATCTACAAAGCACAAACCGTACTGGATGAAATCGACACAGCCCCATATCAGATTATTGCCAATGTGCAAACAGCCATCACAGATTTGGACAACGCGCTCATAGCAGTGGAAGGGCCTTTGCGCCGCGGTGTGGCCAACAGTTGGTTGGAAGTTTACACAAATCTGAATGCCGACATCGATGTGTACGGGTCCGATGAAAATTCCGTACCCACTTCCAATGCCAAAAAATATGTGGAAAGCAACCGGGAGTTGGCCGATGAACTGAGTCAGACCGAGGAAGATATACGTTACAACATGACCACCTTGGTGCAATGGCAGGAAGAAATCAAGACGGTGGCACAAGTCTACGGTGAATTCTGCAAGGCATCGGACGTGCTGAGAAACAGCGTAGCGGATGCCAAAGAAGACCTTCGGACCTATTATGGCGACCGCACGGAAGATACCCACATCCAACTGGCCGTAGACAAAGCCGAATGGGCCATCTATGAAAGCTACAACCAGGACTCTTTGGTGTTCTACAACTTAGCGTTGAAAGACTCCGTGGCTTTGACCCGAAAAGATTATCAGGCCGCACAATCCGAGTTGCGTCTGGCCCGCAACATCGCCAACAACAAACACAATGTGTATTACGGCAAGGCTGTGACAGAATCGGATATTCTGACGGTGGTCAAATCTGCCGACACCTATATTAAAGAGGTAAAGAATATCCATCAGTTACAGGAGATGACCATAACAGTCGACGGATGTTATGCAGACATACAGGCAGCATGCACCCAACTGGAAGAAGAAATCCAGACTTGGATAGACCGTGCCGAAGCGCTCAACCTGTTGATGCAGGACGATGCGTTCGACAACAGCATAGCCGAGGCCATCAATGCCCGTTATACCCAAGACGGCAGAATCACAGCCATCGAGGAACATATGGGAACGTTGAAGCAGGCCTGCGAAGCGCAGTCAGGCAAGTATGACGGCGCACGTCAGGCATTGCAGGAAGGTGTGACGGCGGCCGAAGCCCTGTGGGCACGCACGGAAGACGAAGCACTGGCCACCCACATTGCCACCGCCCGGGAACTGTTAGCTCAATCCGACCCCGAAACGGAGAGAACGGCACGCTATGCCGACCTGACAACGGCATCGGACGCCCTGACCGCACGCATGGACGAAATCAAGGAAGAGTTGGACACGGAAATCGGACAGGCCCGCAGCGCATTGGCAGAAGCCCGCAATACGGCTATCGGAAAGCACAACTATTATTATGGTGTATCGCAGACTGAATCCGAGATTCTGAAAGTTTGCCGCGAAGCGGAAAGCTATTTGGAATCCGACGACATCGAAGCCGTCCGCCAGATGACGGAACAGGTGCTCCGCAGCTATCTGGAAGCCTCTGTCAACTGTGCCGACCAGGAAGCCCGTGCAGCCGATATGCTGAGAAAATCCGCTTCGCTCTCCGTACTGATGGAGAACAAGGAGATGGCAACCCTGGCCGCAGCGGTAGAAGAGGCTTGCCGTGTGCAAGACGGCCGTCTCACCGCCCTGAACGCCACCCTGCCCGGATTGACCGACCGCGTGGCCGAAGCCGGACAACAGTATGACGCGGCAGCCTTGCTGCTGTCCGACTCCATAGCCATGGCCAAAGACTTGCTGCAAGAGGTTACGGACGCCGAGTTGCAAGACGTGCTCAGCCAGGCCGAAAAGGCATGGAAAGCCGCCGACAAGCTCTCAACCGAGGCCACGACTTATGCTTTGTTGCAAGAGAACCTCAAGATGCTGTCCGACGAAATCAAGCGCGTCCTCAAGGAACTGGATCCCGACAGCATCGGAATGGTGAAAGCCGACGGTCGCAAAGTGCCGGTGTACAACTTGCAGGGACGATTGCTGAAACATGTAGACTTGCAGGCCGAGGATGCCTTCCACGAACTGCCCGACGGCATCTATATCGTAGGCAACAAAAAAATGCATATCAAACAAAAGTAATCACTAAAAATAATAGATATGACACAACAATCAGTAAAATGGAAATGGTTCAGCCTGTTCTGGCTCATGTGGCTCGGCATGGCTGCCCCGATGCTGGGAGGGGACATCAAGACAGGTGATATACACCTTCCGAGTACTTTCAACCCCGATGGTTCTTATACCGTCACCATTCCTTTTTATCATGACGACGGATATGACGAATGTATCGATAAAAGCAGGGATTCATATATATCGGTTATTATAGATGGCGATAAGGAATACAAACTGTGCTGGTTAGGCTCTACCATACAAGACGAAAGTAGCAAGTATTGGTATGAAGTCAGAAGAATAAAGAGCGGAGAGTCTAACTATGACCCTATGCCAACAAATAATTGGAAGATGTTAGCTGACGGTGAAGAGGTCGGCTACGACTATCTTAAAAGAACCTGCACTAAAAGCGGTTATATGGCTAAAGCCACGCTAACTTTTTTTCTGCCGGCAGATATTATTACAAAATCACCGGAATTTTATGTCTACTTGGATATTTGGGGAAACACCATATTTTGCGAGGATTATACATTAACCGAAAAAGAAAAAGCAAATTGGAAAGGCAAGTATCCGATACCTGAAATTTCCACACATGAACTTGCAAGTAAAAAGCATACTCAGGAAATTACTGTAAAAGTCGGAGCACATGACCAGGCCAAAGAGATAAAATACATTGAAACTGAAAGTGGCAAAAGCACAACCGGCAATACTGCTACATGGGAGTTTGACATGAACAGTTCCAGAGAAGTGACTTACAAAGTGGAATACAAATTGAATGACTGTGCAACAATTACAAAAGAAAACAAGGTCATTTTGTACCATTATCCTAAAACGATAAATTTCAACGCGAAAAAAGCCAAAAACGGAGGAGTGGACCTCTCATGGGACGTTGACCCTATAAGGGGTTCAAAAGACCGGCAATATACAGCCGGAAAATTCATTATAGAGAAAAAAATAGGAGATGGAACATATAAAGAATTTATCACATTAAACAGTGATGTCCGGTCTTATTATGACCCCGATGTATTGCATTCTCCCAATGAAGAAATAAGCTATCGCATCAAGCGTGAAAATGCACATAAAGACTGGCCTTTTGATGCAGAGGCAACCATCAATCAGCCTTTGAAGCACAGTATCGTATCGGAGTTTACTTCCACACGCCTGATGGAAGCCCGTCAGGTAGAACTGGAATGGTTGTGGAACTACAATCCGAAAGACAATTCCACCGTGGTGCTGGAAGAAGGTTCGCAGTTTGTGGTGACGCGCGAAGTGTCGCTCGACGGCAAGAACTTCAACTTAGACGAAGAGACGCGGTTTGATTGCAGCGAATTTCTGACAGATACAGTCTATACCAAAGATAAAAAAAATCTGATATGTAAGAAAACCATCATCATTCCGCAGAGTTGTGTGCTCTACCGCTGGAAAATACGCTTGCAGCCTACAGAAGGGCATGAAACCCACTACAAGCCGCAAGAAGACATTTATGCCACACACAACTTCCAGCCCATGAGAAACGAATCGGGCGATGTGGAACGCGATGAGGATGGCAAAATTGTTTATGAAAACAGACCCGAAGGTTTGAACGACAGCGAGATTGCCAGTCTGGAATATTTCAACGCCTCTCACGGCTATTTCGGCGACCGAGTGGAATTGGACTGGAAGGTAGCCGAAGGTTCCGGTTCGCTGGATGTGTTCTCCGTGCAACGTAGGGAATACGGCGAAGCCGACAGAACCAAGAACCCTTATGTGCAGATTGCCACCGTAGAGGCACTGAACGGTATCGTGAACTATGCTTATACCGATACCAAGGCTGTGCCGGGCAAGGTGTATGAATACTTGATAGAAGGTTCCAAGGAATGCGCCAACGAAGAGGTGAAGACCGAAGATTACAGCTATGGTTTCACCACGCCTACGGGTAACATCTACGGACGCCTGACCTTCGACAGCGAAAACGGACAGGCCGTGGCCGGTGCGGAAGTGCGTCTGGAAACCAAAGCCGACATCAGCGGCAAGAGCTATGCGTTCGACGGCAGCTATTATCTGGAGGTCAACGACAGTTCTTTCCTGAAAGGCGAACGCACGGACAGCATCACGTTCCAGCTCTTTGCCAAGATAACAAACCCGATAGCCGAACAGACGCTGCTGGAAAAAGCAGGCATGTATAGACTGTATGTAAAAGACAATGGTTTGTACTTCCTGGTGGGTAAGCAAGGCGAAGGTCTGAAAGCCGAAAAGAGCGTGACCGAACTGACGGCGGCATCGGACTACATCCAGATTACCGCAGTCAGCGCACCGGAAGGGCTGAGCCTGTATGTCGACAACGAACCGGTAGGTTCCGCAGCAGCAGTCGGTGCGGTGGAAGGCACAGACGAACCGTTTGTCATGGGACGCAACCTGAAAGGAAACATAGACGAAGTGCGTGTATGGAACCGCTCGTTGACAGCCGACGACATCACCCGGACTTTCGACAGCTATCTGGCCGGTGACGAAGACGGCCTGGCGGGTTACTGGAACTTCAACTATTCTACCACGAAAGAGTTCTATGACTTTGCCCACAAGGATTCACATTATTATATGAACGACGGACGTATACGCAACACAGAAAACGGCGTCTTTGTCGAAGCGGTGCTTTCCGACGATACCCCGTCCATCAACCAGCTGAACTATAAAGACTATACGGACAGCGACGGTTCATACTATCTGGCCGGTGTGCCTTATATCGGCAACGGAACGCTGTATGAAGTCATTCCGCGTCTGGGCACGCACGAGTTCTCCCCCACCAAACAACAGGTGACGCTGAGCGCGACGAGCGTGAACCACAATGTGGGCTTCGTGGACAAATCTTCGTTCCCCGTGAGCGGAACCATCCGTTATGAGGGCAGTACGATTCCCGTGCAGGGCGTGCAGTTCTATGTAGACGGTGTGGTATGCTCCAACAGTAAGGGAGAAATCATCACCACCGATGCCCAGGGTAAATTCCAGATTTCCGTTCCAGTGGGCAGACACGAAGTGAAAGCCGTATTGGCCAACCATACGTTTGCCAAAGGCGGACGCATCGTAGATGACTATGGCAACGACATAAACTATCAGGAACCTCTTTCTGAATTGGAACTGACAGACCAGACCAAGGTACGCCTTATCGGCCGTGTGGCCGGTGGTGTGGTACAGGAAGGACTGAAAGTGGGCCATTCTTTGTCTACCAACAACTTGGGTGACGGTGTTTATGTACAGCTCACTTACGAAAATCCGGCTTATCAGCTAAACGAATCTCAGGAAGCGATTACGGAGACCAAGGAACATCTGGTTTCCGGCAAGATGAAAGACGAAGGCTACCGCCCGGAAGACGTGAAGAAAAGCCAAGTGGAATTCCGTCCGGAAAGCAATGTGGTGACCATCCGCCCGAATGCAGAAACGGGTGAGTTCATCGCCGACCTGCCTCCGCTCGACTTTGCCGTGAAGGTTTCCGTTCCCGGCGACTATTACAGCAACATCTCCGGCAACAACAGCAAGCTGAGCTTGTCCGACGCCTTCGTGCCGCAGAAAGAAGTGCACGAATACATCGACTCCATTCTGGTCAACAACAAATGGGACAAACGCAGCTATTCCGACACGGTCGATTACAACAAGAAGCAGTTGTTCATCGCCCGCGTGAAACCGGTGGTCAGCGTGGAACAGACCAGCGGAATGACCGCCACCGTGCCCTATTTCGGTGACGCCGAGATTTCTTATCTGGAACATGTCGGCGACGGTTCACAAACGTCCAAGCTGAAGTTGTATGAAGAAGACGAAACCACCAAGGAAATATCTTATAAATTGGGACTTCCCGTATTCAGCCAAGGCAACAAATATCGGCTGAAGGCTTCCGTATATGAAGAATATCCGTATTTTGATGCCAGCGGAAAGGTCGCTTCAGGCAAAATATCCGACAAGGTGAGCAGCACGGATGCCGTAGTGTCATTCCAGACCACGATGAACAGTTCCAACAACGTGGAAAGCGTGGTGGCCGACTCTACGGGTGTGGCTTACTGGTCGTTCGTGGCCTCTAAGGTGGATTTGACCACTGCCAGCGCCAACATCAACGTAAAGGCCACGGTGGGCAACCAGGACAATGCCACGTCCATCAACTGGACCAGTCCGTTCGACGAGAAGAGCAATAAGGTCATCATGAAGGGTTCTGTCAGCAAGGGCAGCAACTTCGTGACAGCCGGACCGGACAAACTGTTGGCCGTACTCCGCGACCCCCCGGGCAGCAACTCCTACTCTTATCTGGAAAAGGGAACCACCTTTACGGAAAGCACCACCTACAACGGTACGCTGACACAAGAAGGTGAAGAAACCATGACTACGAATGTGGGTTATGAACTGGTGACCTTTACCGGTGTCGGTGTGGGTACGATACAGTCCATAGAGCAGACCAACTCGGGCGAAGTGAGCATACAGCACTCCGAAGAGTGGAGCGACTCGAACACCAAGACTTCCGTAACCACCACTACTACACAGTTCAGCACCAGCGATGACGAAGACTATGTAGGCGCCATGGGCGACGTGTTCTTGGGTTATAGCACCAACCTTTCTTATGGTTCTGCCGATGCCATCACATTGGTAGACAAAGGACAACTTGAAGCTGCGGAGCAAACCAGCAAGTATGAACCATATGATATTGTAGATATAGAAGGCACCGGTTACGCATTGGTGAAAACCACTTCTTTGGAAGCCGGAACCTCTTTTGCCACGCTGTTTGCCTATCCGCAATATCACATCGAATCGAGATTGATTCCGGAACTGGAGACATTGCGTAACAGCTTCCTCCACAGTAAAGACGAAATGTCGGAATCCCGCTTCCAGGCCGAAGCCAACGCCACCGGCAAACCTATCTATGTATCTTTGCTGAGTCCTGATAATGAAAACTACGGTCGCAGCAATGCCGACAAAGTGTTCGAAGATGCCCCCGACTATTATAAGAATGGAGGAACTCTCTTCGACGGACCGAGCTACAAAATCTATTTCCCGGCAGAATACGGACAGCGTTCGGACACCATCCACACGCTGAACCAATCTATGGACAATTGGATTGCCCGTCTGGAAGACAACGAGCGCGCCAAAGTGCAGGCCATTGAAGACGGCGAACTGATCCAAAACTTCTCTATGCAGGCCGGTGCCTCTGTGGAATACAGCCGCGGCTATTCCAACGTGACCAACACGACTAACAGCTTCTCTGTGGTCATCGGCGGTGGATTTGCCACCGACGTGGAATTTGACGCATTGGGTACCGGTTTCGTGTTGGAAATCGACGAAAGTCTGAGCACTACGCAAGGAGAAGAAAGTGCGAGCGAGGAAGAAGCCGCTACCATGGTAGGTTTCGTACTGGCCGACAGCGGCAACGACTATCTCTCGGTAGACGTATATCAGGAACCAGGCGGTAAAAATGAAGATGTAGGAACCGGTGACATCGATTCCAAAGACCTGAACTTGTCTACTTTCATCTTCCGCACACGTGCTGGAGCCACCTCCTGCCCGTATGAAGACGAAATCGTGACCCAATATTACAAGCCCGGAACGGTCATCAGTGAAAAAACACTGCAAGTGGAAATACCGGAAATTGCCGTGGAAAATGCATTTATCGAGAATGTACCCAGCGGCGAACCGGCTTACGTGACGCTTTACTTGCGCAACAACTCGGCCATCAACGAGGATGCCTGGTTCAACCTCATCGTAGACGACCAAGCCAACCAGTTGGGCGCAGGCCTGAAGATGGACGGAGGCGCCATCGGCAACGGACGTACCATTCTGGTTCCCGCTGGACAGACACTGACCAAGATATTGGAAGTGACCAAAGGACCGGGTCTGAACTACGACGACCTGCAACTGGTATTGGCATCACAATGCCAAGGCGACCCGACAGCCAACTTCCCGGCTGTGGCCGACACCGTAACTTTCAGCGTACACTTCACTCCAGCTTGTTCGGACGTGACAGTGAAGACACCGGGCAACAACTGGACATACAACACCGAGTTGCCTACCGAAAAGGATAAAAACGACCAGACGGTACATTACATGAATGTGGAAATCACAGACTTTAATGTGAATTACGACAACTTCAAGAGCATCCGCCTGATGTATAAGCCGAGCAGTGCTTCGGACGAAAACTGGGTGACGCTGATGAACTACTTCAACAATCAGGAATACTATGACGAGGCTGTCAAAGCCGGACTGAACGCCGAGATGATTAAGGCCGAAGACCGCGGAACCATCCGCTACAAGTGGTTCTTGGACGACATGCCCGACCAGTCTTACGACCTTTGCGCCGTAACGGTATGTAACATCAACAATACGGAAGTGGAGAATTTCTCCGAAGTCCGTTCGGGGGTGAAAGACATGTACCGCCCATGCCTGTTCGGAACTCCGCAACCGGCCAACGGTATCCTGACCATCAACGATGATGTCAAGATTACATTCAACGAAGCGATTGCCGCCGGTTATCTGAGCGAAAACAACTTTGAAGTAACCGGTATCAGAAACGGTACGCAAACGGCACATACCGTAGCCGTAGAAACCGACGGAGGCGACTCGTTCAGCAGCGAACTGGAGCGCAGCTTCCGTGGCAAGGACATCACAATAGAGGCATGGATTAACGTGCCCGAAGCCCAGGATGCGGTTATCTTCCGTCATGGCACGGGCGACGAAGCCTTGAGCTTCGGTATGACCAAAGACCACCGTATGACGGCTACCGTAAATGGAACGACCTATACTTCCGAATCGGTGGAACATGAAAACTATACCGACAACTGGAACCACGTAGCGCTGGTACTCGACCAGAACGAAGATTGTGAAACCGAAGGTAAGCTGACGCTGTACTACAATTTCACGGCTTGTCTGGAACGCGACAATGTACCGGTACACGCAGAATCTGCTGCCTATAACATGGCGGAAGGACTGAGAGGACAGATACATAATGTACGCGTATGGACCGAAGCCCGCACCAACGGACAGTTGCAGACACAGAGCAACCTGTTGCTGAGCGGCAACGAAACTGGACTGCTGTCCTACTATCCGATGGATGAAGCCGGAGGCAATATTCTGAAAGACAAGGCACGCGGACTGAACCTGAAAATGAACGGTGGCACATGGCTGTTGCCCGAAGGACGCGGACTGATGTTGAACGGTACGAACTCTTACCTGAAACTGAACTCCGGAAGTTCCGTAGTGGCGGACAAGGAAACCGACTATACCATCGAATTGTGGTTCAAGGGCGACAAGGGCAACCGCGATGCTACCCTACTGGCCAGCGGACGTGCCGACGGTACGGACTGGGGCGGTTCGGAGAACCTCTTCTTCTTGGGCTTTGAAAACGGCGAACTGACTTACCGCAATAACGGACAGACCCTGAAAGCCAGCGGCGACTGGCTAGACAACAACTGGCACCATGTGGCGGTATCGGCCAACCGCATGACCGACCGCATACAGCTCTACACGGACGGTATGCTGAACATTTATGCTCCTGCTACCGAATACGGACAGATTGCTGCCGGATATATCTACACAGGTGTGACACCAGTGGCTGAAAACGGTACGAATGTCAATGTAGAGAAGTATTGGAACGGTAGTCTGGACGACGTCCGCTTCTGGAACCTCTACAAGAACGAAAAAGCAGTGGCTACCGGCATGAACCGCAAGCTCGACGGCAAGGAAATGGGACTGATGGGTTATTACCCGTTTGAAAAACATACGGTAACATCCGAGAACCTCCCGGTGGTACGCTTCTCATTGGAAGATGCCAAGGTACAGGAACTCTCTACTACCCATGTACCCGATGCCATTGCCGTAATCGGCGGAATGGAAATTGCAAGCATCGAAAGCGAAAACCGCGAGATTGTGGAAAATGCTTTCATGACTTCGCAGGTTGCTCCGGTCAAGGACAAGGGCGGTGTGACCGACCTGGATTTCGACTATGTAGTGAACAATGATGCCCTCATCATCACCCTCAAGGAAGAACCGGCACGGATAGAAAACACCACGGTGACCTTCACCGTATCCGGAGTACGCGACCTGAACGGCAATAGCACACAATCAGGTATCACCTGGACGGCCTATATTGACCGCAACCAGTTGAAGTGGGTCGAAGACGAGCAGAACCTGCAAAAGAACGTAGACGAACCGATGACCTTCACGGTAGACATCACGAACAAGGGCGGCAAGACGGAAGATTACAGCATCACCGGCTATCCGTCATGGATTGACGTAAGTGCCCCGACCGGAACACTGGCCGCCACACAGACTGCCCACATCACATTTACGGTGGACGAAAGCGTGAACATCGGAACGTATAACGAAGTGTTCTATCTGACCAATAGCGACGGCATTTCCGAACCGCTGAACGTCACCCTGAAAGTGAACGGCAAGCGTCCGGACTGGACGGTGAACCCGGCGGACTACAAGTTCAACATGAGCGTTTATGGGCAAATGAAAATCAACGGACGTTTCTCCAACGACACCGAAGACATGCTGGCAGCATTCGAGGACGATGTATGCGTAGGTGTGGCCACCAACGAATATATCAAAGTGAACGACATGTATTATGCCCTGCTTACCGTGTACGGCAATACCGGATCTCACAACAAACTCGAATTCAAGATGTGGGACGCTTCTACCGGAAAGATATATATCGTAGAACCTGAGACGCCTGTGGCATTCAAGGCCAACAGCATCGTAGGCTCGCCCAAAGTACCGGTAGTATTCTCCAACCTCGACAAGGTGCAGTTGGATGTGGCATTGAACAACGGATGGACATGGACTTCATTCAATGTCATGGACGAAGACATGAACGACCTGTCACAGGTATTGAAGAACAACGCATGGCTGTCGGGCGACGAAGTGAAACGCGAAGACGGCGGTGTGGCCACCTACGGCGCACAGACCGGTTGGGTTGGTTCACTCAACTCCTTAGACAACGAAGGTATGTTCATGATACGCTCTTCTTATCCGCAGACCCTGAGTGTTATCGGTAGTCCAGTGAACCCGGCCAACCATATCCTCGACATCCGCAGTGTGAACGAACAGGGCATAGCCGTATGGAACTACATCCCGTATCTGTCACAGGAGAACCTGCCGCTGACAGAAGCATTGGCAGGCTATGAGGCCGAAATGGGCGACGTGGTGAAGAGCCAGAGCGCATTCGCAATGTGGAACGGCAACCTGGGCTGGATTGGTAGTCTGACCTACATGCAGCCGGGACGCGGATATATGTTACAGCGCACCGGCACGACGACAGCAACCCTGCGCTATCCGTCTACTGAAAATCGTAAGGCCAAAGTGACAACCAAACGTAACGCAGCCGACGAAACGATGGAAAACCACGGTGTGGAAAACACCAACTATGCACGTACCATGTCTATGGTGGCAACCGTAGAGGGTGTAGAACTGGCCGAGGGTGATGTGCTCCGCGCTTATATCAACGGTGAACTCCGCGGAGAATCTCCGGTGATTTGCCAGGGAGGAAACGATGAGCCTCTCTTCTTCCTGTCCGTAGCCGGAGAACAGTCCGGAAGCATCGACATGACAGTGGAACGCCGGGGTGAAATCGTAGCTTCGGCAACGGATGCCGGCAGTTTCAACGCCGATGCCGTAGAAGGAACATACGACAACCCGATGGTGATTTCCTTCGACAGCCGCTACGACCGCGCCGTTTATCCGTCTCCGTTCTACAATGAACTGTTTATCCGCAAGCAGGTGGATGCAGCCGACAAGGTAACCGTAACCATCACCGATGCCAAGGGTGCCAAGATGGCTCTCTTGACGGATTGCAACGAAGGCGGACAGGTGGACATCCACTATACCGACGCCCTCAACCTCTCTCCGGGTGTCTATATGGTCAATATCTGTGTGAACGGCAAGGACAATGTTTACAAAGTCATCAAAGTGAAAAGATAAGTTTCAAGAGTGAAAAAGCAGCCGGAGCCGGGCCTCCTGTCCGCTCCAGGCAGCTTTACATTCGGCATCTTAATTAAAGAACAATTATGAAATATATGCAAATGAAATATATGTGGCTGGCATTGGCTGCCCCGTTGTTCCTCACGGCCTGTACGGAAGAGGACGACCATGCAAGCGTGCCGGAATACACCAAATTCGACTATCCGGAATGGGCGGCAACGGCGCGTCCGGAAATAGCCCTGCCCCCCACCTACTGGACAGTGGCCTTTGGCGGAGGAGTGGAAACGCCCGACTGGCAACCTACACAGGCCGCACCGATGGCTGCACCTAGATGGAAGAACCCCGACATGCACGTCTACCCTGCCAGCATGACGGCCATTATCCGAACATCGGACTACATCCGTCCCGACATCACGGCCGATGACCAACTGGCCGCTTTTATCGGCACGGAATGCCGCGGCGTGGCGGAACAGATAGAGGGAGCCGACGGCGAGACCCTCTACCTGTTGCAGGTGAAAGCCGACCAGAGCGAAGTGCGCGAAGTGGAATTCCGCTATTACAGTGCACGAAAGCAGGAGATTTTCATCGCCTCCGAACGTGTTCCCTTCGAGGCGGACATCACGATGGGAAGCGTGGACACGCCTACCGAGATGACCTGGAATTCACAGGGTGAACTCCCCTATTACATGGATGTGGAGGTGAGTGTAGACCTGAGTAGTTTTGACGATGCAACCGTGGCCGACGGCGATATGGTGGCCGCTTTCGTAGGCGACGAGTGTCGCGGCATGGGCACAGCCGAAACCGATGACAACGGCAACTTTGTGTTCCGTTTCCGTATGTGGGGACGTAACGTGTCGGAACAGTTTGCGTTCAAATATTACACCGCTACACTCAAGGACGTCTATACCTATGAAGTGCCGTTCTACATGCAGCATACCGGCAAGCAGACGCTGAACATCAATCTGGACGAACACGGCTTCATGGATCTCTATGTACGTCTGCCCGAAACCTTGCGCCCCTATATGCGCGAGGGTGACGACATGGCGGCTTTTGTCAACGGATACCCGTGCAGCATCGTACAGGACCGTCTGCAAGAAAACTACATGCTGAAGATGAAAGGACGCAAGGGCGACAAGGTGTCTTTCCGCTTTTACAGCGACTCGCTGAAGCATGTGTTTGCCACCCCCGACTGTGTGACCTATGCCGATGCCGGCACCTGGGGCAATACGACCGACTATCAGACGCTGCCGCTCGAAACGGCCTTCAAGCTCGTCAACATGCGCGCCGTATTTGCCGTGGAACACTATGAGGCCATCAACACCACGCTGGCCGAAGGCGACCTGCTGGCAGCCTTTGTGGGCGATGAGTGCCGCGGCGTGGCCAAAGCCGAACTGTATGACGGACAGCTGATATACGACATGCAAGTGGTCGGAACATTGGGAGTCAACGAAGAGTTTGTCCTGAAATACTATCATCCGGGCAACCGCTATATGTTTACCTGCAA